>Ga0179935_1030488_pt1 | contig 8237 bp, 8 predicted proteins | sample AD_UKC057_sludge_FD_135920 | JGI IMG/M metagenome (GOLD analysis project Ga0179935, IMG submission 135920) | Active sludge microbial communities of municipal wastewater-treating anaerobic digesters from Illinois, USA - AD_UKC057_MetaT... | ecosystem: Engineered > Bioreactor > Anaerobic > Digestate... | reverse complement strand
CACGTATTATGAGGCAAGTGTCAGGTTTTCGAGAGGGGAATAGAGCCCACGCTGGCACATATCTTGCAGGTGAAAATTAAGGGTAAAGGAGCCTGAAAATGAGTAAGGTAAAATCGGCCATTTTAATTCTGGTCTTTGCCTGCTTGGTGGTCCAGGCAGTTCAGGCTGGATATAAACCTTATAATTTAGTTTCGGGCGAAAAGGGTTTTTACTATGCTTTTATCAGCTATCTGCCGGAAACGGGCACCAGATCCCCGGAGATAATCAGGCCAGGTCTGGCTTTGCCTGAAATTGCCACACTGAATTTTCCATTGGGTCCGGGAGATACAATTGTCACCTATGATCGGCCCTGTGAAATACAGTTCGACAGCGGAAGTGTAGTTCGTCTGGATGTCAACACGCAGCTTAAAATTGAGACCATTATGGCTCAGAGCCTTAGCTCAGAAAGCCAGTTATCAAATCTGAATCTACTTCGAGGCCACGTCTATTTGATGTACACAGCTTATGATAACTGGGAGGTTTTTCAGCTCTTGACGCCTTTAGCGGCAATAAAGCTAAAAAATCATAGCGTTATCATGGCGGCAGTAGAAGAGAGCGGCGATAATAAAATCCTGGTTAAAGAAGGAAAGGCTCAGATTCTTTACGGACCGGAGAGCGATAAATTAAAGACAATATCACTTAAAAAAGATAATGGCCTGGTCATTAATACAGAAAATCAGATCAGTCAGACTAAAGGTTTCCTGGAACTGGCTTCCTTCGAGTCCTGGAATAATGAGATTAACGAGCGTTTCACGGAACTTCATAAAGGAGTTACTCCCTTGCCGCAGCCTGTTCAGAAACTTCCGTCGGCTGTCTTCTATTTTGCTCAGCATTATTCTAATACCTATGGGGAATGGATCTGGGATGATTATTTAGGCTATGTGTGGAGGCCTTTTTATAACGACTATTACCCCTGGGGGAACTGGTCTCCTTATATTTATGGACAATGGACTTACCTGAATGGGTCACTCTTCTGGGTTCCACAAGAGCCGTGGGGCTGGGTACCCTATCATCTGGGAATCTGGCAATGGGATAAGGAAAAGGGCTGGTTGTGGATTCCAGGTTCAACTTTTGCCCCGGCCTGGGCCGTCTGGGATTTCTATTTTGGTCATTATAGCTGGCGGCCATGGGTTATGACCGACTGGCTATTGTGGGAGAATCCTGATTACTGGTATTATTCTTTTGGGATGACTCCTTATTATAGTGGCGGCTGGAATCCGGCACCCGACAACCAGATTGCCTACCTGTATAAGAACAAAATCAGCAGCGGGATGCTCAAGAAGAACCGAACATTCCCCTTACCTTTAACGGGGGAATATAAATCCAGTTTAAAGAATTTGCTCAAGGGGTTGGAGAAAGGCGAACCGAAAGCCCTCGAAAAGATAAGTGTCAAAAGCGGGATGGCGGTCATAGTTGATAGCGAGACGCTGGCTTCTAGGCACCTGGGGGCTGAGAAGGTGCTATCTTCTCAGGCCATCAGCGAATTGAAGCAGAAGAACGTTGAAATGACGCCGGGAAGTCCTGCTAATCGGGTTAAAACCGCTGGAGAGCTGGCCAAGCATGAGTTTTTAAAGCAGAGAATGGCTGTTATCTCTTCCGGGCAAGGCCAGCCGGGGGCAGCTGGCGAAGATCAGCCGGTCAGAACAATGCGACCGATAGGAACCCGAGGCATTACTAACCCTGGAATGTCAGATGAAAAGGGCAGGGTGGATATTGATACTTCTAAAGCCCGACCGATTTCAACCACCAGCAGCCAGCGTTTCCGGGATTGGAACCCGGATATAAGAGTGGCTAAGCGCCTCGGGATCAAGATAACTTATGATAGTGCCAGAAATTCAATAGTTGCTCCTCAGCTTGGGCTGAGTTCACGGGAAGCCCGGGAGATGAGGATTAGAGTCACTCCCAGGGGAATTGTTGAGGCTGGTCCTTCCAGGTTGAGTAGTGGAAATAATTATATGCCTGATTCCGTCCCAGGTCTGACCAATGGTCCAGCTCAGGTAAGGACTTCAACCTCGGCCGGCAGCCTTAGAGCACCAGTTAAAGAAAAGGCCAGTACCAGTCAGGAAAAGAATTAGAATTAAACCAGCCTTTAAAGACTCACTGTTATTATGTTCGTAACTGGAAAAAGGGCAGGTAATAGCTGAGGTGAGCAGATAGTTCGGGCCAAACAGAAGGTTTCTCCCTCTTCCAGCTCTGGCCAGCAGGCCTTAGGACAGGGGAAATAAGAGTTGACTTATTTTTGCTTTTTAGCTAATATTTTATCTAAATTTATAAAAAGAAGAGAGCTGATAAACAATGATTAAACTTCGCCTTATGAGATTTGGAGCTAAGAAGAAACCATCATATCGAATCGTGGCTATTGATTCAACGAGGGCCAGACAGAGTAAAACACTGGATACCGTGGCTATTATAATCCCAGGACTGAACCTCTCGAGTTTAAACTCGATCTCAACCGAGTGAATTACTGGCTCAGCCATGGAGCAAAGCCTTCAGAAACAGTTAACTCATTAATTGATAGAGCTGCTAAGGAACAAAAATCAACCCAAGATTCTAAGTCTTAAAGGAGGTTACAGTGAAAGAACTGGTTGAAATGATTGCTAAGGCGCTGGTTGACAATCCGGACAAGGTTCAGGTTTCCCAGCTGGAAGGGGAACAGACCACCATCCTGGAACTCAAGGTTGCTCCTGAGGATCTGGGAAAGGTAATCGGGAAGCAGGGGCGGACAGCAAGGGCCATCCGGGTCATTCTTGGTGCGGCCGGCATGAAAATGAAAAGGAGATTCAACCTCGAGATCATTGAAAAAGGCTGACTTAGTAACTGTCGGCAGGATTGTCCGTGGTGAAGGGAAGGATGGCACTCTCAAGATCAGGTTTTTCCCCTGGATAAAAAAGCCTTCCTTCAGGGAAGTTTTTATCGAACAAGAAGGGGAGTGTCAGGTTTATAAGGTCGAGGGCTATAATCAGGCGGCTAACTCTTCTTTCCTGAAATTGGAAGGGGTAAATGGTTTAGAAGCAGCGGAAGCACTCCGCGGACGGGAGATAATGGTTAATCCCGCTGAATTACCCCGTCCCGAGGAGGGCATGTTTTATGACTTTGAGTTACTTGGCTGCCGGGTGGAAACTCTCGATGGCCAGACGGTAGGGACTGTTACCGGATTGAATGAGGCAGGCCCCCTCAGTTTTTTGATTGTAGGCAGAGCCGGCCTGACAATTGATATTCCTTTTGTTGAGGCTATTTGCCAGCGAATCGACCTTGATAAAAAATTAATAATTATAGATCCTCCTGAGGGATTGCTGGACTTAAATGAGATTTGATATTATTACCATCTTCCCCGGTATGTTAGAGAGCGTTTTCTCGGCAGGAATTATAAAGAAGGCTCAGGATAAAGGCATGATTGACATTAAAGTTCATGATCTGAGAGATTATACAGCTGATAAGCATCGACAGGTGGATGACCGCCCGTATGGAGGTCTGGAGGGGATGGTGTTTAAGCCTGAGCCCGTTTTTAAGGCAGTTGAAAGCCTGAAACAAGCTGATAAGAGCAGCCTGGTCTGCCTGTTAACTCCCCAGGGAAAGCTTTTTAATTCTGCTCTGGCTGAAAAGCTGGCTGGCTATGATCAGGTAATTTTAATCTGTGGACGTTATGAAGGCGTGGATGAAAGAGTCAGTGATTACCTGGTTGATGAAGAGATCTCTATTGGTGATTATGTTCTGAGCGGTGGAGAACTGGCAGCGGCGGTCGTGATTGAGGCTGTCTCCAGATTTGTGCCGGGAGTGGTTGGTCGGGAAGAGTCGGTCCGCCATGATTCATTTACTACCGGTCTGCTGGATTTTCCTCAGTATACCAGGCCGAGAGATTTCCGCGGCTATAAAGTTCCATCCGTGCTTTTTTCTGGTGACCATCAGAAGATAGCTCGCTGGCGGTTGAAGAAGTCTTTAGAAAAAACACTGGCTAAAAGGCCAGATATGCTAAAATCAAGGAAGCTTTCTGCGGAAGAAGAAAAGCTTCTATCCGAAATCCTGGAAGAAAGGAAAGAGTCATGAATAATCTGATTAAAGCTGTTGAAGAAAAACAGATGCGTCAGGACATAGAGCCATTTAAAGTTGGAGATACAGTTAAAGTTCATGTTCTGATCAGGGAAGGCGATAAGGAACGGGTTCAGATTTTTAAAGGCGATGTCATTGCTAAACGTGGTTCGGGTCTGGGCGAAACTTTTACTGTCAGAAAAATATCATATGGTATAGGTGTGGAAAGAATATTTCCCCTTCATTCCAGAATGATTAAAAAGATAGAAGTCGTTCGCCATGGCAAAGTAAGAAGAGCCAAGCTTTATTACCTACGGAACCTTAAGGGTAAAGCGGCCAAGCTCAAAGAAGAGCAGCAGTAATCTATGTCTGTTACGGAAATCTTTTAAGATAAATTCAATTCAGACTGGCGGTTTCTCTTACCTCTCGACCAGAGAGGTTTTTTTTTGTAAAATTAGGCCAAATGATGGGTTTTAAGACTGAGGAAAACCTTCTTGATCAGGGATTGGTTTATCTGGCCGGCCTGGATGAAGTTGGCCGCGGTTGCCTCTTTGGTCCGGTGGTGGCGGCCAGTGTAATTTTCCCTCCAGCTTTTTTTCTTGGGAAGAAAGCCAGCTGGACCCGGGAAGTTACCGATTCCAAGCTGCTTACTCCGACTAAAAGAGTAGAGTTAGCCAGGAGAATCATGAGCGAAGCTTATTGTATCGGCATCGGTTCTGCCACCCATCTGGAGATTGATCAGATTAATATCTACTGGGCGACCCAGCTGGCGATGAAAAGGGCTTTATCTGACCTGGGCCAGCAACCGGATATGGTTTTGGTTGACGGCTATCCCTTAAAAGGTATAAATTATCCGCAGGTGGCTGTGCCCCAGGGAGACAGGAAGGTATTTTCGATAGCGGCGGCTTCGATTGTGGCCAAGGTATTCAGGGATCAATTGCTGCAAGTCCTGGACAGGTTATATCCTGGTTATGGCCTCAGTGAGAACAAGGGCTATGCGACAGCAGGCCATTATCTAGCGTTAGAAAAGCTGGGCCCCAGTCCACTACACAGGAAGAGTTTCAGGCTTTTCAAGGATAGAATGCTGATAACATGAACGGAAAAATTGACCGGCTGAAGATTATAGAGCAGGCGGAGAAGTATGTCCGGGCTGGCCGGTTGAAAGAAGCTATAGCTGAATACGAAAAACTACTGGAAGATGATCCATCAGATGTCAGCATCAACAATCTGGTTGGCGATTTGTATGTCCGTCTAGGTCAGAATGATAAGGCCATCAAGGCTTTTGAAAAGGTAGCGACTGAGTATGAGAAAAGAAGTCTGAATTCCCAGGCGCTGGCCATCCTGAAAAAGATCTGTCGGTTGAATCCAGATAAACCAGACTATTTCATTAAAATGGCTGATCTCTATACCAGACAGGGATTTTTGGCTGAAGCCAAACAGGAATACCTGAGGATAGCCGAAAGATTCCTGAGACAAAAAGATGTCGAAGAAGCGATTGAGCTTTATGAGAAAGTGGCCAAGCTGGACAAGGATGACCTCAATATCAGGATACAACTGGCCGCTCTTTATAAGTTGAATGGCCAGCAGGACAAAGCGGTCAATGAGCTCCTCAAAGCAGCTGACCTTAAGATCAGCCTGGGTCAGATTGATGAAGCTGAAAAACTACTCAAAGAATCTAATAAACTAAGTCCGGATAACGCCAGAACCAAACTCAGGCTGGCTCAGGTCCTGAGATTAAAAGGACAGGCTCCGCAGGCCCAGGAACTGACCCGCCAGGTCCTGGATAAAATTCCTCACGATCTGGATGCTCTGACCTTTCTGGGCAATCTCTATTTTGAAGAAGGGAAGTTTGCTCAGGCTAAGGAAATTTTCACCGAAGTCCTGAATTTTTATCCGATGAATGTCAATGCACGCTATAAAATCGCGCGGATTAACCTGGCGGAAGGAAATGTTGATGGGGCTTTTGAGTATTTTGAGCCACTTATCGACAGCTATCTTAAAAAGAAAAAAGAAGATAAGGCTATTGGCTTGCTGGGCCTTATTCTGACTGTTAGAAATGATTATATCCCCGCTCTGGAAAAACTGGTGGAAATTTTAAGAGAAACTAGCGATTTCAGCCGGCTGGAAAAGGTTGAGGAAAGACTCATAGAAGAATTCAAGAAGATCGGGGAGAAAGGCAAGATGCTCCCCTATTATGCCGAGCTGATTAAACTTCGCCCGACGGATGAACAACTGGCCAGAGAATACCGCGAGCTAAAAAAAGAATTAATGATCAAGGAAGAGGAACTGCCGCCTGAAACCTGGGCGTTGTCGGCGGAGGAAGAGGAAGAAATCCAGGCCGGTCTGGCTCAAGCTGATATCTACATTCAGGAGGGACTGGTTAGACTGGCCAGACGGGTCATAGACGGGTTACTCTTGAGGTATCCTAATGATCCCCTGCTCAAACAAAAACTGAGCTATATTGATAGTCTTAAACCGAGTCTTAATAAGGAAGACCTGATTCATAAGATTGAAAAAACAACTGCTATCGAAACTCAGGTAATTCGGCCGGCCAAAGCTAAGGAAGAAAAAGAAAGCAGGAGAAAGCCTGAATTTGAACTGGAAGAACAGATCTTAAGCGAGGAGAAAATCAGCCCGATTGATCTCTTCACCGATACCGGCATTATTCCCATCATCAGCAGCGATGGCCGCGAGAAAAAATTTTATGACCTCCAGGAGAATATCAGGGCGGAACTGGCTATGCTGAGTGCTGTTTATATGCACCAGAAAACCGGGGTGACGACCCAGTTTGAAAAAGAGTTGATGACCATTGTCAATGATTTTAAAAAAGGTATTAGAGAAAAGATACCAGCCGAAGATTACCAGATTCATCTCCAGCTAGGCCTGGCTTTTATGGAACAGGGGCTGGTGGATGAAGCCATTGAAGAATTTAATATCGCCGCTAAAGACAAGAACCTGACCCTCGAATGCCTGACGCTCATCAGCCACAGTCATCGTCTTAAGGGCAATCTGGAAGAAGCGGAAAGTTGGCTCAACCGGGCGATTAAACTGGTTCCTCCCGGCACCGACCAGTATTTTGCCCTCATGTTTGACCTCGGTATGATTTATGAACAGAGCAAGGAATATGATAAAGCGCTCTCCATCTATCGCGATATTCAGTCCTGGAATCCTGCCTATCAAAGTGTGAGTGAGAGAATAAATCACCTGCAGGGTCTGGTTGGTACTTCCAATACCCCGGTCAATTAATTCCGGCCGCTTCCGGTTACGGTTTTTTATTCGATTTATCCTGTTACCTTATCCTCACGCTCCTCGCTCCGACTCTCTTTTTCTTTGATTTAATTGCCGGTTTGAAGTAAAAGAGATGAAGAGAAAAGCGAATTTTTCAGATAGCGAAAAATGAAAGGAAGAATAATGAGCGGACGGAAAGAAAAAATTTCGAGGCGCGAGTTTTTAAAAACAGCTTCGATGTCGGCGGCTGTTGGCCTCGGTTTCCCGGCTATTGTCCGGGCCTCAGCCCTCGGCCTGGATAAAAAGAGGCCGGCTCCTTCCAACCGGATTGTCATGGCCGGTATCGGTTTTGGCATGATGGGTCTGCCCAACATGGAGGCTTTCCTCAACAAAGATGAAGTGCAATGGGTGGCTGTTTGTGATCTTGATAAAAATCACTTAGCTCAGGCTAAAGAAATTGTTGATCGGAAGTACGGCACAAAAGACTGCCGGACCTATACCGATTTCAGGCAGCTTTTTCTGAGAAAAGACCTGGATGCTGTCTCCATAGCGGTGCCCGATCACTGGCATGCTCTCCTGGCCATTGAGGCCGCCCGGGCCGGCTATGATATCTACGGTGAAAAACCTCTAACCCATGACCTGGCTGAAGGCCGGGCGCTGTGTCAGGCTGTCGAAAGATACGGTCGCGTCTGGCAAACCGGCAGCTGGCAACGCTCGGTTGAAAATTTCCACCAGGCAGCGGAACTTGTCCGGAATGGCCGGATAGGAAAAGTTACCAGAATCGAAGTCGGCTTGCCTGAAGGCCATTATGATTTTGCCGGCACCTTTGGCCAGGACCGAATCGAACCGCCTCCGCCCGAGCTCAATTATGAGTTGTGGCTTGGTCCGGCTCCGTACTGGCCCTACTGCCGGTCGCGGGTTCATATGAACTGGCGCTGGAATAT
>Ga0179935_1249253_pt1 | contig 8268 bp, 12 predicted proteins | sample AD_UKC057_sludge_FD_135920 | JGI IMG/M metagenome (GOLD analysis project Ga0179935, IMG submission 135920) | Active sludge microbial communities of municipal wastewater-treating anaerobic digesters from Illinois, USA - AD_UKC057_MetaT... | ecosystem: Engineered > Bioreactor > Anaerobic >... | reverse complement strand
CCGGCGTTGAATTCGGCCAGAGGCTCCAGTGACCCCTTGAACGAAAATTTTGTAACTACCTCATTGACTACGGCCATTTACCGCCTCTTATGCACCTTTTCGACGTAATGCGCCTCAATATCCCTGGAAATCGACTCAAATTCCACCAAATCCAAGAAGTCGTCGGTGTCCAGGGCCTCTAGTTCTGCCAAAGAGCCGTAACCAGCCTTCACCAATGACAACAAGGTAATTTTTTCGTCGTCTAAATTGGTGAAGAGGATCAAATCTTCTCCCTGGGAACGCCTGGGGACACCGAGTCTGTAAGGTTTTCGGCTAAAAAAGGGTATGATATCGCCCCCATCGCCGCAGTGACGAACTTAAGATAATCCTGCGGGTAGTTGTCCCAGTGCGTTTCCAGTCGGGAAAGTAAAGCGCCATCAAACGTTGTCACGTCTGCGATGGTGACCATGACATCGTCGAATTTTTCCGAATCCATGAACCCGAAATCGCCATCGGAGAGCTGGTCTTTGATGTGTGTAAAATATGCAAAAACCTTCCGGCGTTGCTTATGCCGCATCCTGGTTAACCGATACTCCCTGCCGTTGACCTCGATTAGGCCGGTCTCATAGATTTGTCGCAATAATTCAAGTTGATCCATTATGCCACCTTTATGCCACCTTCCGTTTGGCCTCTCGGACTCGGAATTTCCACTCGGAGACGTGTTCCGGCTCCATGTTGTTCAAAACGGGGCCGGGGGCCTCCGTGATGTGCATGGTGCGCAGCTCGACGGTCTCGATGACCGGGGCGTTGTCCCGAGTAAACAACGTCTTGATTGCCCCGTCAAAGACCAAGGCCGGGACAGCATTTCGCCAAAAGTTCAATAGTGCATCGTTTCCGGAATTTCGCTGAACCCGGATCGTCAAAATCGCCTCAAACGAATTGATGGGTTGGGAAATTGACGTTCCACCCCCGGCGGAATTGACGGCTACAGTGACCTCACCCTGCGGTTCCAAGGTCACAAAATCCCCCTCGGCGAACTCCGTAATTGGAAACCCGTTCAAGATCAATGTCGATGCGTCGGCTGGATAATTGATAACGGCCATTTTTGCCTCCTTACAGGTTGAAATTAATCACAACATCGGCCGAATGAATGGCCCCCTGGTTTTTTACAGCACATTGCAGGACAGGGGACTGTCTCGCCTGTCTGTCTGCCGTCGATTGGTCGGCCAGCGAACCGGCCTGCCAATAAAAACCGTACTCGCGGATGTTGTCAAAAAAGGTCTTGTAGTCCCCGAAATAATCGGGCTAGGACCATTCCCCAGGGCCAAACACCCCGGCCCGGACGAAGCGGCGCGTTGTTTTCTCGCCCTGATCAATCATGGTCAGGACGCCGGGCGTTGTCTGGGGAATTTTTGTTCCGGTCATTTTTAGCAGGTTGAACATATCGACCTGGACCGAATCGATGAAGGCAATCAGATTGTAGACATTGTCAACGAAATCATTAGCCGGGGAGGTCAGTACAACCGGGCTATTTTTGATAGTCGTGAAAAGGTCAAGGCCGACGATCTTGGCATGATCAATCTCGGTCTGGCTGTAATCCTCGGCAGGGACGGCCAGCTCTTTCAGGTGCATCGTCATCGCCGAGTTTTCGGCGTTGAAGTTGACCGTGTGAGCCCTGGCCATGTAGGACGCTGCAAGTTTTCGGTTGCCTGCCTTACTGTACAGGCACCGGAACGTATTTAGCCCCGACAGCGTGTTAGCCCAGACCGGGTTAGTCGATGTGTTCAACGCGAAATATTTGGACCCGGAAAAAACCTCGTAAATCAGGACCTGGTTCGCCTTGGACCAAGTAGCCAGGGCTCCGATGTCACTATCAACGATTTCATCGATGAACATCGCTCCTCGAATCTGCACCTGGGCGCAGATGGCAGTGATTCCGGCGAGTTTGGTTTCGGCGGACAGCGTCTCGGGGTCCGCTCCTCCAACGGTCGAGGCACCACCCCCGTTGGTCAGGCCAAGGATGGAGCCGATAAAGTCCCCCTCGGCCCCCTCGATGGCAAACCCAACGTCGCTGCCGTCACCGGTGGCCTGCGTTGTGATGACGACTCGGTTATTTTCCAGCCTGACACTGGCCTCATTCCCATCATCATCAAATTTCAGCTTGGCCAAACAGGCAGAAAAATCCTTGCAGCCGGTGAAGTCCAGGTTGATCAATGTGTAGGACTTGTTAACTATCGTGATGCCCATCGAGCCCTTGTCGATTCGCCGCAGTGCAGCAAGGGCGGCGTCAGGGTCAATCTCGGCCCCGGTCAGGACACCCGGAGTCGCTGCGACTGTTTCGCTGTCCCCCCTCCAATAACCAACCACCAAGGACCCCCCAAAATTAATAGCGTTGGGGCTGGTTGCAAAAACGGTGTTGGCGTAGGCGGTGACCTCCGAAGATGCCCCGAAATCCCCGGCGACCGCAGCGGCGGACTTGTAGGTCCGGTAGCGCTCGGCAGTGGACAAGACGCCCTGCTCTTTGGTGATGATTGCAACGACATTCATATTCGTTGCGGCGGCGGCCTTCCCCTCGGGTAGCAAGGCAACGTTGATTACATTAGTTATTTCAGCCATTTATAAACTCCTCAAAAATTCGAGTTGTGCGGTATCAATTCGCTTGGTGTCGATGGTCACGGAATCGGAATAAAAGGCCGACAATTCAACCTGGACCTGTTCGGTATGTTGCGCCCCGACAAGAGCTGCGACATTGGTTATTCGCTGGACGTGGCCGACCGTGACACCGTGTTCGAGTTGTAACTGCCGTGACCGTTCGGAATCGGCCAAAAGTTGGAACTTTACCGCCCTTCCCCAGGCATCGGCCCCAAAAAAATCAATCACAATCGGCAACCGGGAAAATCGGTCGAAGGTCGTTTTTTCGGCCTCACCGTCGAATATCTCACCCCTGGTTAGAGGCTCGGCAGGGGACAGAGCATCGACAGCGACTAGCTCGGTGTCGAAACTTTCACGCTCCCAGTCGATACGCCCGACCTTGATTTGGGCCTCCGGGATAGCCAGCAGGTCGCGGATAACCCGGGCAACTCTGACGATAGGGCTGCTCATGGTGCCTCCGTTTCCTGCAAGACTGCCTTTCCGGTGGCCTCGCAGACCGACTCAAAATAGCCGTATTGTGACCAATCTGCGACCTCGACCACCTTGTAATCTGCGGCCATCCATTCGACCACCTCACCCAGGTGCACGCGCTCGGGCGTGTGGATCGTGATGTGCGGTTGCGACCAATTCAGGGTGTCGGCATTCAGACTGGTTTTTTGCGTCGGTTGGACGACGGCAGGAATCGTCCGGACAGTGACAGACTCGGACAGGACAAAATCAACGGTTGTCCGGGTAACGGCCTTGACCTTGACCGGCTGTGTCCATCCTGTGAGGGCATTTTTGACGTTTGGTAACATCATTCGACCCTCCAGGTGATGGACTGCCGCAGTGTCCCGGTGTCAATCAATGGTGTCTGCTTTCCTCGCCTCTCTTTTGATTTCACCGTCGATGGGGCCAATGCAGGCCACATCCCGTAGCCGTTCGTTCGGAAAGCCTCGGTCGAATAATTCCGGGCTTTTGCGCCGACCAAGCCCAGGGCTTTTTTCGCGTCAACATTTTGGCCTGTTACCAAATCAAACTGTTTCCCGATGAATTCCGTCAGCTCTTTTCTGTACAACTCCATCGGCATCCGTAACCAGGACCGCCGGGGAATGCCGATCCCGAATTCGTGGGTGGCTCCGACCTCGATGACCGTCTGACCGCCCGGATAAGCCCCGGACCCGGTACCTTCGGGCAAACCAACCTTAACCACCAAGCGCAGGGCATCATTGAGTTTTTTTCGATAGGCTACCATCGTTTTCATGGTGTCCGGCTTCATACGAAAAATGCCCTCCCTGCGGCCCTCGTCTGGGTCAGGAATAGATACCGTTGACCATATTTGGTCGCCCCAAAAAAGGCAGCCAGGTTGACGCTTGATGACTGCTGAGCGTAGGACTCAGAGACGCTTCCCACGGTCCTGCTGGTTGCAGACGGCATCGCTGCCGCACCCCCTGAATCAGCAGTCAGGAGGTGGGCAACGAGGTTTAGGATTATCTCACGGTTGCAGTCGGAATAATGACCCCCGAAATAGCACGGCCACACTGACACCTGGGCATCAATGGTGGCATTATCCCAAGTCGAAAACTCGGGATAGCGCTGTTTCAAATCGGAAGCCAGACTCACGATGCCCCCCTAGACCTGACGGAGAATGAATCCGCCCTTCTGCTGCAACAAATCGAATCCGCCGATCCGGAATTTGGAGGAGACCAAATAGGTAAACGGCGTCGGCTTGACGACTTCGCCGATGGTCAGTGGCAACGGGATCCGGATCTTTGCCACCTGCGGACTGGTAGACACGAACAAGGCCACGTCTTTCTGGTTCGATCCGATACCTGATGCGTGATGCGATGCAAGGACCTGCAATCCGGGGAAGTTGGCCTTCAATGCGGCCATAACCGTCATTGCACTGTGGCCATCGACGGACAGTAAATCCTTATTGAGCCGATTCACAACCGCCGGACTGGTGATGATCGTGTTGGCCATGTACGAGCCGACGTTATTAACGTTGCTCCATTGGGTGGTTAAAGTGTCGGCAAAAACAGCGTATAAGTCGTTGTTTTTCTTGGAGTTGAAGTTTGAGTCATTACTGTAGCTCCCCCAGGTCGCATGGTCCAAGGCCACATCAGCAATCATCTTGTCGATTGTTTGTTGGTAAATTTCGTTGTGCGCCTCGATCAATCGTTGGGGCAGGTTGATCCCCTGAAGCTCGGCCTCATGGATTTCGTCGTCGTCCCACTGCGATTCAGCGGACCAGGGGAAAACGTCAATCGTCGAATCCCGGCCTTCCAGGGTGATTTTACCTTTACCATCGCTGCGGTCGCGCTGTTTGGCGAACGAACCGGCGGCGGTGTTCTGCAGGGACTGGATTTTTTGAACGTATCCGCCGGAATTGTCCACCGTGAACCCGGCGCTCATGAAGGCCAAATCGGGATATTTCAAGGTGAAAATTTCCGGATCAACGTGGGTCAACATCCGACCCAGGACGATCCCCGAGGCTGCATCGGTGAATCCGCGCTGGTTGCCGGACTCCAAGAATTTCTCAATTGAATCGAGATTGAACAGATTTGCGTACTTTGTCGCCATTTTTTTTCTCCGTTACTTGACCAAAATAAGCCAAACATTCTCAGCGACTTCACGAACGAACGTCGCATTGATCAACTCGTTTCCAGGCTCGGGCTCGGGATCGGGATCGGGATCGGGGTCTTCATGCTGGAATTCACACGGACCAATGTCCCATTTGCCCCCATCGGGGGATGGCCGGGGCCTGCCCTTGATATCAACTGTCACCGTGGGGATATCCACGCCCGCGTCAATACAGGGAGAGTCCGGTTCCAGATCGCTGCCGTCACCCAGTTTGGGGTCAGCCGTGATAGTCCCCGCCTCATTCCAATCCCCGTCAAATCCAGCAACACAGTCATAGACACAGTTACCTCTGGCGAGCCCTGTGATGTTCCCGTCAGTGACGGCAGCGGCCCCAAGGCCTATGAATATGTTGTTGCTTACGTCAACATTGTTATACGGGGTTTTGATCGCCGTGACCAGGGTACTGGGTTCGCCCAAGCGCATAAACAGGTTGTGCGCAATCAGGCCACCGGTGGCATTAACGCCGTCGGACAGGTCGAGAAAAACCTTGTTGACATCCCGCAGGACAAACATATTGTTGATTACCGACAGCTCTCCACCAGTTCCGGCGGTCGGCCCTTCGATGGCCAACAGTGTGTCAGCCTCTATGCTGCTGCGCTGAATATCAACGATAGTCTCGGGGCCGATTTGCGCGAACACCTCGGCAGTCTCAACATTCTCCATGTTGCAATCCAGCACGGTCAGGGACGCTGCCTTGTCCAGTTTCAGTATTTCATTAGTTGTCCAGGGGCCGCCCAATGCAAAGATACTGTCCAATTTTAATACACTTCCAGGGGCCTTACCCTCGGCAATCAACCAACCGGTCCCGGCGGCGGGGGCAAATCTCCACCCGTTGACCAGCAGGTCCACGGCGTGAGTGTCGCCCCACGCGAAAAGGGGGAGTTTGTCGGCCTGGGATGCGGCAGGGGCCAGCACAGGCTTGGCCCCGTTGGCCACGTCAAATTGAATGTTGGCCGGGGCGGTGGAACCCATCGTCACAGGGGATGCCACGTTGGGCGGATTCGGGGCGATGGTGCAGTTGTTGGCTGCTATGATCTTAATATAGTCCAAGGCCCCGAAATCAATCAATTCATCGTAAATTCCATCATCGTCAATGGTGATGGTGGACCAATCACCGACCCCACCGCTGGTAGTGGCCGCAATGGCCGCTGCGATAGTGGTATAGGCTCCATCGTCACCGCTTTTTTTTACAACCAGGTGTGTTGCCATTAGTCACCTCCCTCGTCACCGGACGCATCGGAGACTCGACCATCAGCGGTCACGTACAGTCGCGCCCCGATTTCTGGCAATCCCTCGACGGGATCAGCCTCAACGGTGGCCAGGCCCTTGACCAAATAATCGACCAAGGGCGCATCGTCGGGGTCGGTATCCACCGGCAGGGTCAAATCACGAAGGACAACCCCGGCTGGTGTGTCGTCGGCGGACTCCATTGGGACAAGCTTTCCGTTGGAAAATTTCGCAAATCGGCCCACTTTGGCTCCGTCGTTTTCGGCAGACAGGATGATATTAGTGTTGCCGTAAGCCTCACCGGCCCCCTCGGGCGGTATCTCGGTTGTGATGTTGTCGAATCTCGCCATGATCTACCCCACTTGGAGAAGCCAGACGTTGGCCTTGGTTTCTCGGATGAATTTTGCGTTGATCTCGGTGTTTGCCGGGCCGGTGTCGGCGGCCTCAGTTACCCTCCCATCAGGCGTCATAAACACCTTGGCCCCGACCGCCGGAAGGGTCGCGACGGGCAGTGCCTCGACAGAGGCGTTACCCTCGACCAAGTAATCTGTGATCGGGTATTCCTGCAAGGCCCCATCGACCGGGTCGGTAATCGAGCGCAACAGTACCCCGGCCCAGGCGTCATCTTTGCTGGTGATGGGGACAAGTTTACCGCTCGACATTTTCACGAAACGGCCTACCACCCCTTGATTGTTTGGGGCGGACAAGATCGTATTGGTGTCCCCGAAAGCCTCGCCAGCGTCGCAAGGCCCGATGTCGGCTGTAAGATTATTAAACGCCATGATTACCACTCCTTGTTTTTCAGTTCTGCGAATTGGCCCATGTTACCCCGGCCAAAGTCGGCGAAGGGCTTGGTTTCGGGCTGCCGCAGCAATTTGAAGGCCACGGAAAGCTCTGCATCGTCAAAACGGGCGTCAGGATGTTGGGTGGCGATCGCATCCCGCATCACCTGTGCGCCGGTCTTATCGGCGAATTTGTAGTCGGTCGGCAAGAACTGTCTCGCCCGATCAATAATTGCCAGCGTACTAGCCACTTGTTCTGCAGTGGCCTTGGCCACCGCATCAGCGAAACGAGCTTCCAGGGCCGCAGAATCTTTGACTTTTTTGGCTTCCTCTTCCTCTTTTTTGACCTCTTCTTCCTCGGTGGCGTTGTCAGTGCCTGCCTCGGGTGCTGGGTCTTCTGCGGGTGCCAGGGCCTTTTTTAGCTCCGCAACTTCTGCGGCCATGGCCTCCACCACTTTGATCAATTCGTCCAGGGTCATGGTGTTGTCTCCGTTGTTGGGTGAACGATCCAAAAACCGGCAGCCGCGACCGCAGCGACCGGCATCAACGACCGCTAGGTGGTGCGGTCGAATGTCCACTTGGCGAAAATCGTACTTGTCATCTTCGATGAGCCGGGCTTCATAACCCAGCGACAATTCCCGCTTGTCCGTGAGTGTGGCCAGAAAGTCCGACTGCACCTCCAGGGTATTCTTGATTGCGAGGTGCGACGCTTCGCCTTCGTCAAAATCAATAACGGCGGCAGATGTGACCTTGCCTACCGACTGGGGGACGGGCTGGCCGATATCCACATGGTCGTTGGTTAGGGGAATTCCTGCCATCAACGGTGCCACGGTTGCGATTTGTGCAGGTGAGCGATAGATGCGAAACGTTTTATCTGGTGGTTCTAGACCAAGTTCGTGTCCTAGATACTCCAGGACGCCATCACGTACTGATACGGCTGTTTTTCGCTCGACGTCGAAAGCTACTGCATCGAAAAAATGGCCGGAAATAATGGACTGTGCCATTT
>Ga0179935_1074913_pt1 | contig 8594 bp, 3 predicted proteins | sample AD_UKC057_sludge_FD_135920 | JGI IMG/M metagenome (GOLD analysis project Ga0179935, IMG submission 135920) | Active sludge microbial communities of municipal wastewater-treating anaerobic digesters from Illinois, USA - AD_UKC057_MetaT... | ecosystem: Engineered > Bioreactor > Anaerobic > Digestate... | reverse complement strand
CTCCAACAGTGAGTGATGCACTTTGGAACCCTGCGTTTGTAGGGAGATGCGTTATGAGCCTAGAGTCGTCTTCTGTGGTCCACGTCAGGGGAACACATAATAGCGATCTCATCATAAGCCATAGGCAAAGTAACGTGGACCAAGAAGCATAAAAAAGACAAGACTTATCACCTTACAATAGTGACGTGGTTTTGTTCAAAAACTACTTCTTAATCACCTGTAACCACTAAGAAACACTTAGTTACAGGTTTAGCTTAACGCGCTTAACGATGTTTGAAAGGTTACATCTCCTTCGGAAGAAAACTAGGGAGTCCATTCAGCTGAGAGAGCAATAATCGGAGTACCGATAAAATAACTCAGCTGAAAGTCCTCTCCAACGGACCGACTCAACTTGGTCTTGGAGTCCATATTCCCGGCAAAAGCCAGAACACTAGCAGGCTGAATCTCATTCGTGCTAAAAACACGGGTATCATACCGGAAGTGATTCAAGGCGTATCTGGTTTGGGAATAAAAAGGGACCTGAACTGCCAAACAGTCCTCATTGCGCTTCATTTGGAAACTCTTCCACGAATAGTAAGTACCATTCGCATCGGAATCCAAGATGGTGTTATAAGCAGCAGCGGGACTATTGTCATAGACCTTTGTCCTACCATTGGGCTGGTGCAAGGCACGATAAGTACCGACAGTTGGGGCAGTGGCATTATTGCAAGAAAGCAAATAACGCATACTACCCCGACTCAACGCATAACAAGCCGCGATGATGGACAAAGTGTCTGGGCCTAGAGCACAGTATTGCCAAGATGTCAGATTCCAACGCATAGCATAAAATGCATATGGTTGGATGTGAAATTTGGTGGCATATCCATCGGCGATTGAGCAAGGCACATAGCTGGCTGCCTTAATGATTTGCAGCAAGCTGTTAACCTTCTCACCAATCGCCAATTGACTACTGTGAACACTGGCGGCAGGACTATTTGAGCCCAGAAGCGTGCAAACCGCCTCTCCAAGATTCTCAGTCTCAACCCCTTGTGGTTCAAACTCGTAACTGCCCTCAGGTAAAACGGGGATCATATCGACCCACTTAGGAGCGGCAAACTCGAGGTCAGTCCCACCGCGAGCAAACACCATAATGTCGATTGATGATGCGACATTTGGGTTACTCAGCAGTGGGTTGACAACATGAACATAGAGACGACCAGCATTTTCTGCAAATCCGAGATAATCTTTAGGTACGAGGAACGGTAACGTGAAACAAAACTCGTCACCCTCCTGGATATCAATGATCGTACGGAATGCGTAGCTGGTGTCAGCAAGTGTAGGGGCTGAGGGAAAACTTGTGCCCGGAACGAAAGTGACGGCTAATGTACCTGTATGGTAACCTGTCTTGGACAACTTAAGTTTCACATCAATGGATCCTCTCCATAATGAAAACAAGTTGGACACGAAACCCATAGGGGGCATCAGCCGAACATTCTTGGCCTGGTAGGTGGTGACCGTGTCAAAAGCAGATGGACGCACATTCTTGATATAAATCTGCGTACCAGACGTAGTTGACGTCGGCCAGTTGAAATCTCCAACAAAGCCCCAGCGAGTCTTGACAAAATTAATCGACATTTCATCTTGATCACCAGGGGCAGCATCAGTAATGATAGAAAGCTTATTGTCCGACATCAAAGACATCGGAACGCTACTGTCATTTCCTTCGCAATTGTTGGAATACCAGTTATTAGCCGTAGCCACCCTGGTGGGGCCAGCATCAACTAGAGGTTTAGACCAGCCTAGTGATGAGGCGGCACCATGAGCAGCCTTAATGGCCCAAGAAGCAGGCCCAGCAATCGGGGACAGGGTTGGGATAGCCGCCAAAGAATTGGCTAAGGAATAAGCGTTTCCAAAAATTGTGGAAATGGGTCCTTTGCCATCATTGGCTTCCTGGTCCGAAGGGGGAGCTCTCGTTCTTCTCTTCCTATTGTCCATTTGGGGCTCGTAATCCATTTGGGGAATGACTTGACCAGCAAGTTCAACATCCTCAACGGACATCCACAGAGCGCAGTTAATGGTGTTGGAACCAGTACCTGTGCGCAAAGCTTCAAACACTTTGATATAAATGCTACCCCAAGAAGGGGTTTCATTAACATCTCGTGTCATGAAGTGAGTGGGTGAAACATATGGAATTGTCATCTCAGCAGCATTCTCCGTCATACTGACGAAGACACCGGGCAATTGACTGAAGTTCTCACGGTAAAACGTGTGAGCAGCTTCACTCGGCATGTGAGATGCATAAGGGAACAATGCCATACACAAAACACCCGCGTGGAAAGGAGAGGGGTTAATAACCAACCTCAACTTTACGGTGCCCCTAAAGTTCAAATATCCAGACAACTTGTTTGACCAAATCGTCTGGGCCAAAAACAAAGTCCGAAGATCAGCAGTGAACAAGAGATCATTTGTATTATTGGTGGTGGTAAAAGTGCCGTTCCAGACCACAAGTGGTTTGGCAAAATACTTCTTCACCTCTCCAATAGCATCAGTCTCTAGTCCACGGTCAATCATCGGGTCCAAGGAAGATACATCGACCCGCGATGAATCTACCAAACCGGCGACAGAAAAACTCGTCGTGCCCTGGGCAATCTGGCCCTGGGGCTGATCTTTCTCAAGATCTATTGTTTCTTTTGCAATTGAGCTAGCGAACCATATGGACAATAACCCGCGCGTGGTTCATTGCGCGAGCTAGAGCAACATCTAGGATTGGGGAGGACTGCTCCCTCAGGCTCCTTGATCAGTAATCCTAAATAGGACGCCTGGGCCGCTCCACTCGGTCTCCCTTTTTCGTTGCGTCATTGGGAAGTCGGTGTTAAATTGCGGCCAATTGGGGAACTAATATTTATGATGCAGCATAGTTCCAAAGCTGCAGAAGGGCCCTAATGGGACCAAAGCCACTCACGGTCCAAAACCGCGAGTTGGCACGCCCGATACGTTGTCATCGGGGGGGTCCAATTGAGGTATTCCCGCGCAGCCTGCACAATCGCAGGCACGGTGTCATCAAAAGTCTTCCGGTCATGCAGAGACAGTTCAAGGATCATCTTATCAATGTTCTTCTTGTTGTCCTCGAAGAACTGATCCTTGCGTCTTGTCCACTGGATAGACTCCTTAATGGTCTCTAGCGCGAGCGGAGCCACATACTTGTGGCTCGGTTTGACACTATTTCGAGCGAAGTGTCTCTTAAGGAATGTCACTTCCTTAATTCCACGATCATCCGAAACAGCGCCAGTGGTGCCTTTGGTTTCATCAGTATACTCAAATCCCATCTCTGCAAAAGCAGAGGTTAGATTGGATTGGGTAATCTGACTGCCATCAGGATAAGAAGACTGGTCTCTAGTGACACCAATCAAATTATCATCACCATAAGCCAAGAAGCGCACGTGGTCGCGCATTTCCTTCAGCTTAACAGGAGCGTCTTTAATCTCATAGACGCCCAAGGCATGAAGACACGCCATTCTCAATAGGACATTGTTGGCCCAAGTGTTTAACACGGTCGTCAGGGGATTACCAGACGTATTGCTACCAACCCATTCATACAAAACTCCTTCAGAGTTAATGTGAACTGAGTTGATAATGCTACGCAGCAAAACCTCACGCACCTTCCACTCGTCGGAACCGCGATCACCATAAAAGGCGGTCACAGTCTCGTTGAAATATGCCAACAAAACATGGGGCAAACTACCATCGAAATTGCCAAAATCACCAGCAATCACCCGGGAGTTCTCCCCAATGTACGACACGATATCATCAATCTCGCGCGAATACACATTAACGCCAATTGCTGAGCCGTTGTCGATCCGATTGTCCATGTACCACTTCATAAAGGCGCCGTAATACATACGGACGGCGACAGTCAGAACCAAGTCACAACCACTAATCTTCCTGGTTTTGCCTTGCTCGACTTTTTCATCTGGTCGCCTTTCATCCTTTGAGAAATCATGGAAAACGTGTTTTGTTGCCTTACCACGTTTAGCGAGGTCAATCACGTGGAAAACTCGATCGCGCACCCACTGCGCTTCTTCCGAGTCAAAAACGTAGTCGCCCTCTTTCCCAAAATAATACTGCTTACCCTTAAAACCGACAGGGTTCATAGTATTAAGTGGATAACCTGCGGAGGTGGACCGGGGGATCCCGTCAATGAACGAGATTCCGGGGATTCCCCCGACAGCTTCTTCAAAGGTCAGAACGCGCTTCCCGACCAGGGGATCATCACGACGGACTTTCGAGTTTACAATGACATCGGTGTAATCTGAAACGCAAACTCGCAAGATACCCTCATCCAGGTCACCCATGGATTTGTGGTACTTCATCGTGGCGATTTTCTCAGGGTCCTTGAGCTTCCCATCCAACCTGGAAACAAAGGGGCGCAAAAACGCCGGCTTAGTTTTAGGTTGAAAAGGCAGTTTGCCATGCAGTGGTCCTGGAACAATCGTTGTTTTCGTTGGTCCAGGCGCTGCCTCAAGAACACCCAAGTTGACCTTTCCGGGCACCCTCTTCTCATCTGGGACTTCAAATAACTCGTAAAAGGAGATATCATCGTTCAGTAGAGTCTTAGGGTCCATTGACATTTGGGCTTCAATAATAAAGAACCCAAGGTCACTGAAATGGCGAACAACACGGTCATGGGTCTCTTGTGAGTAGAGAACACCAATGCCCTTGAGTTCACCAGCCCGGGAACCGGCAATGTGGATGCCCGCTAGTCGATTGCAACCCGCCATCTTATCTCTCAAAAAGAAGGGGATACCACAATCACCCTTGCGGGTGCTCTTTCGATAAGCAATCACATTGTCCGTCTCGAAAGCGCTCTTTCCAACAGAGTAACTGACGGGACCATGGCGGCTAAATGGAGCTACATCAAGAGTCCAAGTGAGGGTCTCAACATCCACATCAGGAATGGTGAGTTCACCCTCTGAACCAACTCGCTTATTCACCACGAATTGCCGGATACTGGCAAAACGTTGAAGAACTTTGCTCTCCACATAGACCGCAACGACGTCAGAGTGCTCACCATTAAACTGGAAGTGCGTGTTGGCATCAAGTAACACAGCAACATCCACATACAGCTTTTGGTGATCCTCCATGTCGCCCAGGCGCCTAATCATAAGGCGCTTGTGTGGGTCCTGTCTCAACATGTCCTCCCAGTAGCGCACATAGTGCTGGGGGACAACCATAATGTTGTCCTCAACAAAAAGTGCAAAGCCACGATGGGTGCCATCGACATCAGAAATGCAAACAACATTTCTGGAAACGATCTTTTTTGCAACATCGACGCTCTGTTGATCACGAAATTGAGCCTCATAATCAGGCTTAACTTTCGCACCACCGGAAACAAAGTCGAAGGCCATGCCGCCAACCTTAATCAGTGCCTTGATAGAATAGTAGTAAAGAAGGAACTTGCCAACAACTGCGAGCACATCCTTAATACTCCTCCCAAGTTCAATATAAGCGGCGACCTTGCAGTGATTATAGAAAGAAATACAATGGAACCGCCATTTCCGCACATGCTCTCTCAGCAAATCGGAAAGATTGGCACGGTCGTAGTCATATTTCTTCATAATCTCGCGAAGGCACCCATCTCGGGAACTCTTGGGTTGCCACTCTTGGGAAAGGACATCATGCGTCTCATGGGCCTCATCAAGGAAACTTGAATAAGTATCCCTTGAGATGCGAATCCTAGCACCTGCACAATCCTCAAACTCCAACATTTCAGGTAAGTGCTCGACGCACCTGGTCACAGAATGGGCACAAACCTTACAATGACAAACATGGTTGTCCATTTGTGGTTCGTACCCTTCCGCTGCCTTTGGGATCTGAGCAGCGTATCCGTAGTCCTCCTTGAAATGTCCGTCAAGGAACTTCTCGTGGATATCGCTTAGAACAGAGTATTGATCGGATTTCAGTTTGATCTCACGATCACGATCTCTCAGCTGTTCTTGGATCAAGCGATAAACATCAGGAGTACGCATTTCTTTCCCCTCAAAACCGGGGGAAAACAAAGAGGTGCGCTTCCTAAAAAGAAGAAACATCGACGCAGCGACGAAGTCGTCATAATCTGATGGAGGAATCAACCTCCTAATCTTATCGAAATCTGGACGATAATACTCTTGTCCGTTGTCATCCTTGACCTTCATGCCATATTTCGGATCGACAGAAACTTCAAGATACGTCCAGCGACGACCAAATGCCGCAGGGGTATTAAGGGACTCCACTTTGAAGAATACTTGATTGGTTGTACCAATAATGTACTCCGAAGTGAAATCGACCTTGCCCTTGTTGTCAAGGTGGGCCATATTGAGGTTATACTGCACATCATTGACCATGCGCAGGAAAGAATGCATTTCTCCATCCTCCTGGGAACTGCTAGCTGTATCTCTAACAGCCCCAACCTCATCTAGGACCACAATCGGCTGGTGGCGGTATCCTTCCCAATACTTGTCACTAGAGTTGCGTGAATAAACAAAGTCTCTGGCAACAGCCTTATAACCAAATTTCTTCATCAATTCATGAGTGACACTATCCTTACGCGTAAGAATCTGAGTGATAAAAGCAGTCAGATTCTTCACAACGTAGGATTTCCCAGTACCAGGTGGTCCACCTAGAAGCAAAGTCTTAGGTGGAACGCGCATAACGTCCTTACCCAATCCACGAACTTCGAGCTCACGGGCCAGAGCTTCAAGTTTATATACACACTCCTGAAGCAAACGGGCTGTACCCACAAATTCACGATCATCCTTATATTGAACCAGGACGTCGCGAATGCGGATGACTAAGGTGTCAACCTTAGGTCGAGCGTGGATTGGGTGGGGGTCGTCAATAACCTTCTGCAACAAAAGGCTTGTTTCCTCTAACAAGATAGTCGCTTTTGGATACTTATCAAAGTAGTTCATGAAGGACTTATCAGTCCCGCAGACATCTAGAATTTTCTCCAAGACAATCTTGAACAAGGTAACAAAGCCCTCCATAGTCTCATAGATGTCCCCATAACGCTTAGGGAACGAGCTCGCAGAGTTAATGATACCCCTCAACCTCTCAGCAAAGGACTCATCCTTGCACTTGCCGGGGAAGAGAATGCTGTGCACCAGGAACATACCAGATCTGAACACACTGTCCCAGTCGGACATCTGAGGTTCAAACTCTGATTCCACCCCACATGAGTGGAAAAAAGAGTCGATCTGTTGATTGATGAAGGGGACCATAGCCACACCACAAATCAGGAGACCAAGCACCAGCAAATTTCTCGCAGCGCAGTTATCACCCTTGACTTTGAAGTAGGCAGCTAGGCCCACAGTCACAGCAACTCCAACAGTTCCTCGGTTTTTCCATAGCATTTCTACGATGGAAGTAAGACTAAAAGTTGGGACGGAAACAGAGTGTTTAACTTTGACACCGTCATCCTTTTCAACCTTATCAAGGAACTTTTCAGCCACCCCCCTCGAAAGGGAGACTTCTTCACGCATTGCATCAAAACTGGCCATGGCAAGCTTAACTGAACTAGGAATAGTTTCATTAAGACCGCCAAAGGCATCTCCAGCATGGCGCAAAGCATCAGCGACGTCAGCAAAAGATTCAGCAACATCACCTAAACCCTCTTGGCCCACATTCGCAAATAGTGAACCAAGCATCTGGGGTTCAAACAACATATTAGTCATTCGCTCGCCCCTAGTGGGGCAAATGTCTGTTCTCTTCCGAGGGTTGCCTTTCTTGTACAAGACTAGCAAGCGCTCACAACACTTATCATAGTATGCGAACTCTGACTTGCTCATCTTGCCAAGTTTCTGCCTAACAACTTTTGATAGCTCGAAGGCAGATTGACACTCCTTCGCGCAAGTATTGAACATATCATGTACTCGCCACAAAGAAGAATCAGATTTCATATCAGCTTTGAGGCACTTAACTACCGTCAATAACTGACTATGCTTCTCAGCCTTAACGGACCGAGGTGGCGAATAACCCTTATCACCAAAAATTGGCTTATAAGGTTTACTCGCAGAAGGGCCGATATTCTTTTCACATGACCTCGGCGAACTCATGGGACGCTTAGAGCGCTGTCCAGCTCTTTGTTTATTTGTTTGGTTGAGAACATAGTTGAACGCCTCGCAACAGATTTTAGTCCGTTGTTGCCACACTGCCTCAGATGGGCGGAGACGCGGAGTGATCTTTCCCCACACCAATGGGGGTCTTTGTTCGTGGGATCGCCACGGTGAGGACCAGGAACTTCAGACAGCATAATTTTTACCGCCCGTCCAACTCACCCTTACACTACAATCATTAGTCGTTAGCTTTATTGCATGTGCGCCGCAGCGGGAAATGGAATGGCTCAGTACTTGATTCCTGAAAGCCAATGTATCCACACTACTTCTCCAGAGGAGCAAAGGTTGATTTAACCTATCAACAAAAGGGTTTGTGCAAAACTAGGCAGGTGCAAACCTATAACCATATTGAATACGAACGATCTAAGAACTAGAAGTACTAGACCTAGCCAACAGAGCTAGATGTAATAGTCCTAGCGCCGCGAAAGGCTCGTAACAATACTTAGGCATGGGGGCTTACCCCAT
>Ga0179935_1225225_pt1 | contig 8860 bp, 8 predicted proteins | sample AD_UKC057_sludge_FD_135920 | JGI IMG/M metagenome (GOLD analysis project Ga0179935, IMG submission 135920) | Active sludge microbial communities of municipal wastewater-treating anaerobic digesters from Illinois, USA - AD_UKC057_MetaT... | ecosystem: Engineered > Bioreactor > Anaerobic > Digestate... | reverse complement strand
GCTGGTTGGATTTTTATTTGGAGGTAATCATGACGAAGTATCTTGCGTCGTTGGCCGTTGCGGCCGTTTTCGTGTTTTCGGGATGTGGAAACGGCGATTCCACTCCCCAGGACGATGGCCACGTCCCGGATGTGGTCGACGATGGCGTGGTCGTGACCGACACGACGCCGCCCGACACCGCCGTTCCCGATACGGCAGTTCCCGACGTGGGCGTCGACACTAACGTTGAGCCTGATACGGTCGTCGTTCCGGATGACGGTCAGACCGACACCAACGTCCCAGTGGATGAAGGCCGGCAGCCCGATTCTGCCGGCAGTTGTCCAGTGGGCGTGCCAACCGGGGCACTGTGCAATCAGGCCGCGTCGTGCGCGGTTCTTTGCGATGACGCAACCTTTGTCGAGACCTGCCTGGCCCAGGCGGATCAGACCGTTTCCGATGGTGTTGGCGCGTTGCTGGATTGCATCGACGGCTCCGGGTGCGCTGACCTTTTCGTTGGCGAGCAGGTCGCCGATTGCGTAGCCACGGCGTGTTCCGCAGAGGTTGGGGCGTGCCTGGTCGGAACTTTGAGCTGTCGTGACATTTGGGGCTGCCGGAAGGACTGCGATGTCGCCGATCCGGCTTGTCCGATGAACTGTGTCACCTCCGGCACTGCTCTGGCCCAGCAGGAGTGGGGCGCCTATGTAGACTGCATCTTCGGAGTCGAGTGCACGACCGAGGACATGATGGAGAATGGCTGGCCAACCTTCGCATGTGAATCGAACGCTCGTGACTACTGCAGTATGCCGTACCAGGCCTGCTTCCCGCCGACTTGATCGGTGTTTAGAAGGATTGGGGGCACTCATGCCGCGTCGTTTTCGCGCCATGGCCGCGATGGTCGCATTGCTGGTGGCGTCTCCCGCGGTCGCCGGCACAATTTCGCACGTTGAGGGTCGCAGATACGACGGTGCGGCCAGGCCCACGCTGGGCCTCGACCACGTGAGCATGAAAATCGAGGACGGCGAAACGGTCAGCATCGTTGGCCCCTCTGGTTGCGGCAAGAGCACGCTGCTCAAGGTCATCGCCGGGCTGGAATACGCCGATGCCGGCCGCCTGCTCTACAACGACGTGGACGTGACCCGCATCACCCCGCAGGACCGCGGCGTGGGCATGGTCTTCCAGGATTACGCCCTCTACCCCAGCAAGGAGGGCGAAAAGAACATGGCTTACTACTTCGAAGTGCATCACCGCACCGAGGAGGAAAAACAACAGCGCCTGAAAGAGACCGCCGACCTGATGGGTATCGGCTTCGAACTGCTCATGGGCCGTCAGGTGGACACGCTTTCCGGCGGTGAGAAGCAGCGCGTCGGCATCGCCCGCTGCATCGTGCGGGAACCGAACGTCTTCCTCATGGACGAGCCTATCTCCAATCTCGACGCTAAACTGCGCGAGCGCACTCGCACCGAGATCAAACGCTTGTTGAAGAAGTTCAAAATCACGACTATTTATGTCACTCATGACCAGCAGGAAGCCATTTTCATGGGCGACCGCATTGCCGTGATGCGCGCTGGCCGCCTGGAGCAGTTCGGCACTTTCGACGGTCTTTATTACTCGCCCGCGAATCTTTTTGTCGCCTCCCTGATTGGGACGCCGCCCATCAGTGTTCTGCCGGCGGAACGGAGCGGCGGCGCGTTAAAAATCGCGGACGCGGCTTCGCTGCCGCTCTCGGCTGAATTGGCCGCCCAGCTTCCGGAAGGCCGCCTGCGGCTCGGGGTCCGACCGGAAGCCTGGTTCGTCAAGTCCGAGGCTGGCAGCGGGCTGGCGCTGACCGTGACGCGCATCGAGCGGCTCTATACCGAACGGGCCGCGTTCGCCCACGGCGAGGTGACCGGCGAACCGGTCAACGCGCTCGTTCCGTTGGATTTTCCCGAAGTGAAGCAGGTCTTCCTCCAGCCGGACTTAGACTGCGCCTACTTCTTCGCCGCCGATTCTGAGGCCGTACTGCACACGCCGGGCGTACCGGCTCTATTTTGAGAGGACGTATGGCATCTATTACTGTATCTCATCTCATCAAGCAATACGCCGAAAAGGCTGCCGTCAACGATATTTCCTTCGACTTGGGCGCGCACGAGTTCTTTGTGTTGGTCGGCCCCTCCGGCTGCGGCAAGACGACCACGCTGCGCATGTTGGCGGGCCTGGAAGCGGCCACCAGCGGCGATATTTTCTTCGGCGACAAGCGCGTCAACGCGATCCGCCCCCGCGACCGCAACGTGGCGATGGTGTTCCAGGATTACGCGGTCTTCCCCCACATGACCGTTTACGAAAACATCGCCTATGGCTTGCACTCCCGCCATGCGCCGAACAAATTGATCCGGGAGCGCGTCACCAAGGCGGCTGCGACCTTCCGCATTGAACACCTGTTGACCCGCAAGCCGCGCCAGCTGAGCGGCGGCGAACGTCAGCGGGTAGCGCTCTCGCGGGCGATGGTGCACGACGCCGACCTGTATCTCTACGACGAACCGCTTGCCAACCTCGATGCCCAACTGCGCCACCAAGCCCGTGAAGACATCATGGCCCTGCATCACGAGAAGCAAAAGCCCAGCGTCTACGTGACCCACGATCAATCGGAAGCGATGGCCATGGGCGACCGCATCGCGGTCATGCGCGCCGGGAAGATTGAACAGATCGGCACAGGCGCCGACCTCTATGAGCGACCGGGCAACCTGTTCGTGGCCTACTTCATTGGCACCCCCAGCATCAACCTGTTCGATGTGGATGTCGTGGCCGAGAATGGCGGCCTGTGGGTCAAAAGCAACGCCTTTGCGCTTCGGCTCCCGCCTGAGACCGCGGCCAGGATGGCCGCTTACACTGGCAAGCGCCTCAAGATGGGCCTGCGCCCCGAAGACCTGCATGTGCCACGTCTGGCGCCCTTCCCGGTGACCGAACATAACCAGGTGTCGGGCGTGATCAATGTCATCGAACCGTCATCAGCCGGCTGCTCGGTCTACATGAGCACTGTGGAGGAGACGCCGCAAGATTTCGTGGCCACCTTCCGCACGCGCATGCCGGTGCAATACATCGGCAAGGAAGTGCCGCTGGCTGTGCACTTGCAGAAAGCGCACTTCTTCGATGTGGAAACCGAGAAGTCCATTCTGGCGGGATAAGTATGCCTTTCTTCGATGATTCGGGTCCACGTCTGGAGCAGGAACGCAGCCCCATCTGGCGGTCGTTGGCGCTGGCGAAGGACCAGCTGGAGCGCCTGATCCTGGTCAACCTGCTGTGGGCGCTGCAGACCCTGCCGCTCTTTGTGGCGCTGGCCTTCGACCAGCTGCCTTGGGGAGTGCGGGTGGCCTTCACCCTGTACAGCGCTGGGGCTCTGGTTCCTGCGACGGCGGCCCTGTATGCCATCGTGGCTGACCTCAGCGAGGATCTTCCCATTGACCGCGACATGCTCTGGGGGCACTTCAAGGCGCAGCTCAAGCCGGGATTCCTCAAGCTGTTGCCGCTCTTGAGTTTGTTCTACTGGGCGGCGCTATTGGCCGGGTTCGCGGCCCGCCAGGGCTGGCTGATCGTGGACACGCTGACGCGGTTGGTTTTCCTGCTCCTGCTGGTCTTTTCGCTCTACTGGGGCCCGGTGCTCGTGCACGAACCCCAACTGCAAGCCTGGGGTATTTTTCACCGCTCTGTCCACTATGTTTGGAAACGCCCTGGCCAAACGCTGGGGATTGGCCTGATCTGTCTCCTTGCGCTGGTGTTGGGTGTCGTGTCCATCGCCGGATTCATGCTCATCGTCCCAGCGCTCATGGCCCTGTTTCAGGTGCAGCTCTATCTTTCTGTCCGCCCAAAGTCGGCGACCTTTGGCTCTGCACGGGCTTCGACATCTCCAAATGCCGGAGAGGCATAATCATTCGGAAAGGATACACCATGGGAGCGTTGGAAATCCAGGGACTCGCCAAACGTTTTGGAAACCACGTTGTTTTAGAAAACCTTGATCTTTCCGTGGCTGAAGGCGAGTTTTTTGTCTTGCTCGGCCCTTCCGGCGGCGGCAAGAGCACCATCCTGAAACTTATCTGCGGCATCGAAACGCCCGACGCCGGCAGGGTCATCCTCAACGGCCATGACATTACGGACCTGCCGCCGCGCAGCCGCAACGTGGGCATGGTCTTCCAGGACTATGGCCTTTACCCCCACATGAACGTTTTCGAGAACATTGCCTATGGGTTGGAAGCCCGTGGAATGCGCAAGGACGAGGTCCGCCAGCGCGTCAAGGAGGCTGCGGACAAACTCGGTCTGACCCCCCTCATAGATCGTGTCATCGTTGACCTCTCCGGTGGCGAACAGCAGCGCGTCGCGCTGGCGCGCGCCCTGGCCAAGGATGCCGACCTGTATCTCTTCGACGAACCGCTCTCGAACCTGGATCCGAAACTGCGCACCCAGGCTCGCCGCGACATTGTCATGGTCCATCGCGCCAAGCGCAAGCCGTCCCTCTATGTGACCCACGACCAAACTGAAGCCCTCGCCATTGGTGACCGCATCGCCATCATCGCCAGGGGAAAATTGCAGCAGGTGGGCACGGCAGATGACCTGATTCAGCGCCCGGCGAACATGTTTGTGGCCGGATTTATCGGCGCTCCTCCGATGAACCTCTTGCGCGGCGCTCTTCTGACTGAAAAAGGCGCCTTCCGGGTGGACGTGTGCCCTGGCGTCTCTGTTCCACTCCCCGAAGAATGGAACTTGGCCCTGGAAAAATTCGGCAAAAAACAGGTCGTACTCGGCATTCCTCCAGCGGCCTTCCTGGCTCCTGACGCCGTGGCCGACGAGTCCCGTGGCCCAATCAATTTCATTGAGGGAGAAATTGATTGGGTGGAACCACTCATAAACGAGGTGATTGTCTCTTTCAAACTGGCTGAAGGCATTTATGCCCATGCACTCTTCACCAACCTGGATGAAACTCTTTTCTCCAGAGGTAACCGGCTTAAAGTGGGGTTGGACAGCGGCCAATTTTGCTTGTTTGACCCCGATACGGAACAAGCCATCTGGCATGAAAAATTCTGGTTCTGACGTTTTCTGGGGTTACTGGCGATAACCTCCCATCGAAGCAGAAATCAGGAGATTATGCAGCCAGTTGTCGTGATAGACGAACCCGTTGAGCCGGTGATGTGTACGCCGGCGCGCTGTTAGCGCGGGGGCAGTAGGGCTGGAAGTTGTGGAGCAAGGCCCACGAACGGCAACTGTATTCCCCCGACATCAGGTGTCCGTGAAAGTACTGGCAGCTATCGAGGTAGTGATCGAAGGGCTCCCTGTGCCGGTCCAGCATATTGCGGGTGCGATAAGCAGAGGGATGGTCATACGCTTTCACGAACTCAGGGGCTCGGTGACACAGTTTCAGGACGGCCTCCAAACCACTGCCCATGTCTGGAGTTCCGCGATTTTCTGGGTGAAAGCCGCGGCGTCAATGGCTCGATACGCTTCCCAGACGCGGGTCTGGATTGCTCCATAGAGGTCTTTCATCCGCTGGCAGCGGTCACGGATGTTGATGAAGGAGTGTAGAAAGGGTGAAACGCTACGTGTAGCGAAATACGTAGCAAAGGCCGACCAGAGAGCTTTCAGTATCCTCGAACGGATCGACGTGGGCGAAACGGGGCATGAGCATAATCTGGGGCGGAGATTTTCTGAAGACTTTCAGTATCCTCGAACGGATCGACGTGGGTGAAACGTCTTGGCACATCACCATCCTGCGCAATATATTTCTTCTTTCAATGGCGCGCCGCATAAGCAAGAAAGGGAAAAACCCGTTAGCGAGTTAAAAGAGCCCCCTGATAGTTGAGTTGGGGCAAACCAAACTTCGTTTTTTAATGATAAAAAAAGGTTGTCATAACGAGCCTGATTTTAGAAAACTTCTCCTCGTAATAAGCCTTATTTCCTCTTCTCTGCTTACTTATTCTCCTCTACAACCTCATAACGGTAACAAGTTTACTTGGATGCTGGCAAAATAAAAACATGGCGGTTGCCAATTTGAAGCAAACTCTCTGTAGAAGTACCCCATCTCCCTTTTCTATCCGTTATCGGTTTTCCAGCATACGACGTTCTTCCAGCAACAAGGATAGGGTACGAAGGTGTATCATATCGGTGCGCTGGCTCAAGAGTATCAACAGTAAAAAGCCTGCTTCCCAGTGAAAATTTCTTTCTGTTTTGCCAACCATCTTCCTCCTCTGAAAGAGCTTTGCTCTCTCTATTAACTATAAACTCAAACACTCCTATACTAAGAAGGTTCATCGGATCATTAACTTCCTCTACTTGAATAGTGAGGCTTTTTGTCCTCTCCACCACAAACGAGGGCATAGATCCTCTCGCCGGAATCCTCTCACATAAGCCTTGCGCCAAACATTCTTCTTCTCTCCCTTTTGAAACTATCTCCGAACTAGATTCAACATGGTAAACCAATTCTTCTCCCATCCATGAACCACCGATTATGGGAGCATAAACATCTGTCCCCACCGGAAGTTCTAAGCCTAAGATTACTAACTTAGTCTCAGTATTAAAAGGGTTCGGCATTTCCACATCTCCCATTTTAAACTCTCTCCCTCTGGGATCAAAGGGCAAGGGAAATCTTTCATTGCCTGCTAAAACTGCTTCAGGACTATTGTAAGGAGCAACTAGAACCTCTAAAACCGACGGCACTAGGCCAACACCACTTTCCGCTTGGTCATTGACGATATACTCAACTATTTCTCCGGCATATTCTCCTTCCTCCAAACCATAGGGGTTATTCGCTTCAGCCTGATAAATAATTTTTTCTTCCTGCCAAAGGGCTTTTAGACCTTCAATTTGGGGAGCTTGCGCTAATTCTTCCTTGCCGCGAATACCGCCAAAAGCGTCTTTAGTATATTCTTCGGTTAAATCAGTACCGGGGATAACAGTGATTTCTTCTGTCACCGTTGGTTTAGGAGTAACCGTTGGTTCAAACAAGTAAGAGTATTCTTGGGTAGGGGCTTGGGTAGGGGGGATTGCCCTCGTAGGAGAAGAAGGGGGATTTGCCGGCGCTTGGGGAAATTGTTCTTCAGCGCTGTGTGACAAAAAAAGCGCCGTGGCAACACCGGTAGCAGCTAAACCGGCCGCCACCCTCCTTGCTAATTTTCTTCTTTTTCCGGTGATCATTTTCGGTTCCCCTTCTTTAACCATATCCTTTATTATAAGAAAAAGGCAGGCAGAAATTAACCTTATTTAAAGCGATAATAGCACAAGGAAAACCATAAGTCAAGAGCGTGTATAAGTCAAATACATTTGCGACATTCCTCCTTTTTCCCGGTAATACTCAAGAGGGGTTTTTAGCCCCAGGGAATGATGGGGTCTTTCGGTATTGTAGTAAATAAGGTATTCATTAAGTTGCTTCCAAAAGACCCCTTTATCGTGTATGGTGTCAAGGTTAGGATTGATAAACTCCTCCTGAATTGTTCTGTCTAAAGTTACGGTATAACTTTTTGCGCCCGCAAGTGGAATTAGAACCTTAACATTCGAAACTATTGCCGATTTGTGATATAACATAGGTATCTCACGCAAACGGAGGATACCGATGAGCAAGTCCAGCCTGACCCCGGCAGAAGCACGCTGCAACCTGGCAGAGAATCTCGATTGGCAGTTCGCCGAGCGGAATGACAACGCCGTCGCCCAGGCCCTGCACCAAGGGGAGCCGGTAGACACGATCCATACCCTGGATGAAGCGGGCCTGTTGGATGGCTTTTTCGCCTTTCTGCGAGAACAGCACATTTTAGAACACTGGCAAACCTTCGTCATTGAGGGCGTGTACCGGGTGTTCCTGCCAGCCCTGTACTTTCTCCTCCTGTATGGAACTCGCATTCTCTTGGGCATTCCCTCAACCAATGCGCTGCCCGAACTGCTGTTCAGCAACGTCGCCCTGATGGAATTGATCGGGTTCAATGCCTGTCAAGTGAGCCGGGGGATGACTGAACGGGGGGGCTCACAACGGACGGGCGCACGCCCTTACGTCCTCATGGATCCTCAGACGCTGGCCACGACCATTTGTAAAGCCAGTGCTGAGGCCTTGGAGCAGTTATTCAACGGGACGATCCGCCTCTTGGCGGCGGCCGGTTGTTTCTCGGCGCAGGTGCGGGCAGCAGTGGACGGCACCAAGATTGTCACGACGCCCGAGTATCAGGGTTGTGGGCGCCTGGAAGAAAAGAAACAGAAGTACACGCGCGCGGGCTGGGTGGAAATCAGCACCTGGGTCTATGGCTGGCGTCTGATTGCCTTGGTCGACTTGACCACGCTGATCCCCCTGGCGCTCAAGGTGGTGCAGATCCAAGAACATGAAGCTCCCCACCTGTTGGCGTTGCTGGAACAAGCGCAGCGCAATCTGGCACCTCACAGTCGGATCGTCAGCCTGGTGGTGGATCGGGCTTATGTGGACGGCCCGACGCTCTATGCCATTGCCCAACAGGGGATTACCTGGACGCTCCTGGCCAAGTCCAATCAAGTGGCCCGGGCCACCGCGATAGCCTTGAGCGCTGAAGGGCCACTGCAAGAACGCCAGGAAACCGTGTCTCACGGGCACGGGCGCACGGCCACTCAAGAGACACTCCGCACCCAGGTGATCCCGGTGCAAGGCATTCGCACCTGGGAGAGTTACCGTCCGGCGCAGGAGGAGGCCCCGCGCCTGGCCTTTGCCGAGCGGCCAGCGCTCAACGCCATCGTAATCAAGGAATGGCGTAACACCTTGCCCGAAGCGGATGCCGGCCCTTGGGTACTGTTGACCAACGGTACGGTGGCTGAGCCTTGGGAGCCGGTGAACGCCTACGACGACCGGAGTTGGATCGAGAACGGCTTGTTCCGCAACAGCAAGCAGTTCTGGACCTTGATGCGCTGG
>Ga0179935_1002079_pt1 | contig 9076 bp, 10 predicted proteins | sample AD_UKC057_sludge_FD_135920 | JGI IMG/M metagenome (GOLD analysis project Ga0179935, IMG submission 135920) | Active sludge microbial communities of municipal wastewater-treating anaerobic digesters from Illinois, USA - AD_UKC057_MetaT... | ecosystem: Engineered > Bioreactor > Anaerobic >... | reverse complement strand
GGAAGCGAAAGTGGCGGAATTGGCAGACGCGCTGGACTTAGGATCCAGTGAGTTATACTCATAGGGGTTCAAGTCCCCTCTTTCGCACCAATTTTTTTAATATGATAAACAGGAGTTTCCAGTGCAAGTAGAATTTAATCAAATTAATGTTGTAATCAAAGAAATTAACATTACAATACCTTCAGACGAAGTTACAAAAGCTTATGAAAAATATCTTGTTAAAATAGCCAAGGAGATAGAAGTTCCTGGTTTTCGTAAAGGTAAAGCTCCTCTATATATGGTCGAGCGGGTGAATACTGAAAAAATAAAAGAGAATTTTTGTTATGATTATGTTATTGATGTATTTGACAAGGTTGCTGAAGAAAACCACATAGAATATTTACTTTATCCTGATATAAAAGATCTGCAATGGGAAAAAGGCAACGATATGACGGTTAAGATACAAATTGAACATGAACCCCAGCTTGAGCTTAAACAAATAGAGGGTTTAACCGTTCCTTATAAACCAGCAATACTGGAAGAAAGTGTAGAAAAATTTATCGCTGATTTAATTGCTCAAAACACAATAATAAAAGATGTTGAAATAGCTGAAGAAAATGATGAAGTAGAAGTGGAACTAATTGTTCAGAATAACAGTGATACTTATACTGTTTCTGCTATTTTTTATGCTTGTTCAGAAGATAATGATTATTCAATACCTGCGCTAATTGGGCATAAAATTGGAGATACTCTTTCCGTTATCTTAACTGGTAAAAAAATTCAAACCAATGCACTGAATGCTGATTTTAATCTTGTTGATGATACTGAATATTCTTGCGAACTATGTATTAATCGGATTAGCAGAAAAGAAATTCCTGCTCTTGATGATGAATTTGCCAAAGATATGGAATACGATTCATTGGAAGAAATGCGGGCAAAAATAGCTGAAGAGATGAAGTTGAGAATTGAGCATATTAATATAGACATAGAAAATAACAGTATAATTAATAAATTATTTACAGATAACCCTTTCCCTTTACCTATGAAAACTGTTGAATATCTCGCATTTCAACAAATCAGTGATGTTAGTGATGATAACCTAAGGAAGCTTTTACTAAATCGTTATTATTATATGATTATGAACCAAATGGTACAATTATATATAGGTAATGCTCTTATGAAAGAAAAACCTATTGAATTGACCGATGAGATGGTTGAGGAATATATAAATCATCAAGCTATTATCCAAGATGTAACGGTTGAGGCATATAAAGAACATAGTAAAATAGATTTTTCCTCGCAGGACACCCAGAACAGTATAAAAGAGTACTTTATTCTTAGGCAAATTGCCAAAACCTGCGAGTTTGTGATAGAAAAAGAACCTCCGGAAACAGAAAATACAGAATCCGGAACAGAAAAAATAGAGGAGGAATAATGAGCTTTGTCCCTATCGTAATAGAACAAGTTGGCCGTTCTGAACGTGCTTATGACATTTATTCCCGTTTGCTAAAAGATAGGATCGTTTTTGTTGGGGGAGTTATTGAAGACAATTTGGCAAATACTGTAGTGGCTCAGTTACTCCATCTGGAAGGCGAAGATCCTGAACGCGATATTTATATGTATATAAATAGTCCCGGTGGTGTTATTTCAGCTGGTCTGGCCATTTATGATACTATGCAATATATTAAACCTCGGGTAAGTACTATTTGTATAGGTCAAGCTGCAAGTATGGCTGCTGTTTTACTTGCTGCTGGTGCTCCTGGGAAAAGAACTGCCCTGCCAAATAGTAGAATTATGATTCATCAACCAATGGGTGGAGCTCAGGGTCAAGCAACTGATATTGAAATTCAAGCTAAAGAAATCCTATATTTACGTGGACGGATGAATGAAATTTTACACAAGCACAGCGGCCAAACTATAGATAAAATTAGAGAAGATACAGAACGCAATTATTTTATGAGTGCTGAAGAGGCACAAGAATACGGTATCATTGACGAAGTGATATCGATGCGAAAATAGCTTGACTAAATTTTAGCAATCTTATTATCAGGTATAGGTGATATCAATATATCACCTATGAATTTTTAAAATATTAAAAGGAGGAATCCTTGGAGAAATACAGAACATTAACCTGCTCATTCTGTGGAAGAGCGGAACATGAAGTAAAAAATTTAATAAGAGGAATTGCAGGTAATATCTGTGACGAATGTATTGTTATGTGTCACACTATTATAGATTCCAGTAAAGAGGAAATTTCTCAGGAAGAATTTGATGCTCCTGTTCCCAGTAGAATAAAAGCTTATCTTGATCAATATGTTATCGGACAAGATAATGCCAAAGAGATTATATCAGTGGCAGTATATAATCATTACAAACGCATATTCAAACAGAAATATAAAGATGATATAGATCTGGAAAAAAGCAATATCTTGATGATAGGTCCTACCGGAAGTGGGAAAACTCTTATTGCTCAAACTTTGGCAAGATTTTTACAGGTTCCTTTTGCTATTTCTGATGCCACAACTTTAACTGAAGCAGGGTATGTGGGTGAAGATGTAGAAAATATACTTGTCCGCTTATTACAAAATGCAAATTATGATATTGCTAAAGCGGAACGAGGAATTGTATATATAGATGAAATTGATAAAATAAGCCGTAAATCCGAAACGCCTTCCATCACAAGAGATGTTAGTGGTGAAGGAGTTCAACAGGCATTATTGAAGATCTTGGAAGGAACCAAAGTGAATGTCCCTCCAAAAGGTGGACGCAAACATCCTCAACAGGATTTTATTGAAATGGACACAAAAAACATCCTGTTCATTGCTGGTGGAGCTTTTTTCGGTTTGGAGAAAATTATCAAGGAAAGAATGGATAAAAAATCAGTCGGCTTTGATGTAGAGCTCGGTAAAAGACAGGATGAAGCTACTATTTTTGATTATACTACCCCCCAAGACCTTTTAAAGTATGGTTTAATTCCTGAACTGATTGGCAGAATGCCTGTTATTTGTACTTTACATGAACTAAGCGAAGAAGCTTTAGTAGATATTTTAGTGAAACCCAAAAATGCAATCTGTAAACAATATCAAAAGTTCTTTGAAATGGATGGAGTCCAGCTGGAATTTACGGAACCAGCTTTAAAAGAAATTGCCAGAACCGCTATCAAACAAAAAACAGGAGCTCGCGGTTTGCGTTCAATAATGGAAAAATTTATGCTAAAAATTATGTTTAGTATTCCGGATAGGACTGATATTGAAAAGTGTATAATTACTCCTGAGGTAATAACTAATTCTCAGGAACCTCGATATGAATATATCAAGCCACTTAATTCGCGCAATAAAGTTGCGAACGAAAAATAACAGGAGAACCGATAATGACTTCTGAGGTTACTATTCCGCGCCGTGAAAAATTACTTTCCACTTTAAAGGAAAAAGAAGCACTAATTATCTTTGCAGCAGAGGAAGCAAAACTGGAAAAATTCAAGCAGGATAACAACTTCCTGTATTTAACTGGTTTAGACATTCCGGAAGCAATCTATTTTGCTTTCAGAGGACAGAATGGAGCTATAGAGATGCTGTTTATTCAGCGTGGAGATCCAGAAAAAGAAATTTGGACAGGAGCAAAAATGACAGCTGAAGAAGCAAGCCAAAAATGTGGTCTTAGCCTTCAGAAAATACACTATCTGGATGAGTTCTTAAGTATTCTCTCTTTCTACTGTCCAGTAATTGATAAAATTTGGGCTAATATCGGAGAGCAATATTTAGATAAACCACCTACAATGCAACTTTTCCGTTTATCTCCAATCCGCGAACGCTATCCTAATATTATTATTGAATCCATTGAAACCATAATTACTCCCTTGCGAAAAATAAAGAGCGACTGGGAAATAAAACAGTTACAACGAGCAATCGATATAACTGGTAAAGCTATAATTGATGTTCTGGAGAAGGCAGAAGCCTTAATGATGGAATATGAACTGGAAGCAATAATGTTCTATCGAATGCAAAGTATGGGAATTAAACACTGGGGTTTTGCTCCAATTATTGGAACTGGAATTAATGCTGCAACTTTGCATTATGAAAAAAATGAATGCCAGATAGAGAACGGAGATGTAATTCTGATGGATGTGGGAGCTTCCTATTTAAACTACAGTGCAGATATCACTCGTTGCTTTCCTATAAATGGGTCTTTTACTGATCGTCAAAGAGAAGTCTATGAAGTAGTTTTGGATGTTCAAAAAAGGGTTATTGAAATGATCAAACCGGGCATTGAACTTTTAGAACTAAATCAGGTAGCTCGCGATCTTTTAGCGAAGGGAGCAATTGAGCTTGGCTTAATAGATAGAGAAGAAGATATTTATAAATATTATATGCATAGCATTAGTCACTTCTTAGGTATGGATACTCATGATGTAGGTAGCCGAAATGCTATTTTAGAAACAGGAAATGTGATCACTGTTGAACCGGGAATCTACATTCCGGAAGAAAAACTTGGTATCCGTATCGAAGATGATGTTTTAGTAACAGATACTGGTTATTGTGTTCTTTCTCAACATATCCCCAAGGAAATTTCTGAAATAGAAGAAATCCGTATTAAGGCAATGACGAAATGATGTCTAAAGCAATTTATCCAGGTACTTTTGATCCGATTACTCTGGGTCATCTGAATATTTTGGAAAAGGCCTGCAGTATTTTTGACGAAGTTATTCTTGCTGTGGCTGATTACACTGGTAAGGATAATCTTTTTAGTTTACAGGAACGCTACCAACTCTGTAAAAAATCTACAGAACATATCCCTAATGTATCAGTTAGCACTTTTCAAGGATTGTTTGTAGATTACGCTAAAAGCCAAAACTGTAATTTAATGATTAGAGGAATGAGAGCAGTATCCGATTTTGAATATGAACTATCTTTAGCGTTAACCAATAAAAAACTCAATCCTGAAATAGAGACCCTGTTTTTGGTGCCTTCTTTAAGGTATATGTATCTTTCTTCATCAATCATCCGTCAGCTGGCTGCTTTACAAGGTCCGTTGGAAGATTATGTTCCTACCTGTGTTGCTGAAGCTATGAGGGAAAAACACTTTAGTTAATATTATGGCTAAACAAGTCGATGCTGAAAAATTGAACAAGGTACAAACCGAGAGAGCTTTACCTGCTGATATAAATGCAGAAGCAGCTCTTCTTTCAGCTATGTTAATAGATAGCGATGTTGTTAGTAAAGGTATCGAAAAGATCAAAGAGGAATACTTTTACCGCAATGCGCATAAAATGATCTTTCGCACAATGGAAGAGCTTTTCAATGAAGGCATCGAAATAGATCAATTAACTTTAATCAACCGCTTGGAAAGGAATAACTTTCTGGAAAAAGTTGGTGGTATTCCCTATATTAATGAAATTGCCGATTTTGTAGTTTCTGCTGCCAATTTTGATTATCACCTCAATATTGTTACTGAGCAAGCATTACTTAGACATTTGATTGTTGCTTCCAAGGGAATTATTGAAAATTGCTACACAGCTGCCAAACCGGTTAAAACTATTGTCGATGAAGCTGAACAGGCTATTTTCGCTATAGCTGAATTACCCAGTCATCAAGGTTTTGTGAGTTTTGATCAAGTTAGCCAGGAAGTTATTACTAATATAGATAAAATAGCCTCTACCAAAACATCTGTTACAGGTTTAAGTAGTGGTTTTGGAGATTTAGACCGTTTTACTGGAGGTTTTAGACCTGGTCAGTTTATTATTATTGCGGCTCGTCCTGCTATGGGAAAAACTTCTTTGGCTTTAAATATTGCAGCTCATATAGCTGTGAATTTAAACAAAAAAGTTGCTATTTTTTCTATGGAAATGGCAGCCGATGAAGTAGTTATGCGAATGTTTAGTTCCGCTTCGGAAGTTAAAATGGATGGTATGTTACGAGGTTACGGAATGAACGAAGAAAAACTTATCCGCATTATGCAGGCATCTGAAGTGCTCTCTTCAAAACAAATATTCATTGATGATTCTGGAACAAACTCACCATTAGATATCAGAGCAAAAACAAGAAGATTGTCAGCAGAAATTGGTGGTCTCGATCTTATTGTAATAGATTACTTGCAATTAATGTCTTTAGTAAGGGAAAAAGATAACCGACAACAGGAAATCTCAGAAATTTCACGCGCTCTGAAAATTCTGGCTAAAGATATGAAAATTCCAGTAATAGCTCTTTCACAATTAAACCGCGCAGCTGAAACCCGTGATAATAAAAGGCCTAAATTAGCAGACCTGAGAGAATCGGGAGCTATTGAACAAGATGCTGATATTGTAATGTTTATTTATCGGGATGAATATTATTTTGCAGAAACAACTACCAAACCGGGAATAGCGGAAATTAATATAGCAAAAAATAGACACGGACCTACTGGAAGTGTAGAATTAGGATTCGATCAGGAATTTACTCTTTTCCGGCCTCTTGAAGCAAAATATGATCAGTAATATCTTTGCCGGCATAGGTGAATACACAATCTTTGTCGGAAAGTGCCTATCTAAAATAACTTCTCTTTTTAAGCGTTATCAGGAATTCTTGATTCAATTCAAACGAATTGGTTTCGATTCGCTATTTCTGATTTTTTTAACAGCTGCTTTTACAGGACTCGTAACTGCTTTACAGGCAGTATATCAATCCAAAGGTTATGTTCCAGTAAATCTACTTAGTGTGTTGATTGGTAAATCCACAATGATTGAATTAGCGCCAGTATTAACTGCTTTAGTTTTAACCGGGAAAGTTGGTGCTTCCATTGCAGCTGAAATTGGCACGATGAGAGTAAGCGAACAAATTGATGCTTTGGAAAGTATGAATATTGATCCTTACGAATTTCTCTATATGCCAAGAATTGTTGCAGGCATCTTAGCCTTTCCTCTTGTTACTGTTTTTGCTAATGCTGTAGGTATAGTTTGTGCCTGGTATTTTTCTTGGTTACATTATGGACTTCATTATTACACTTTTTTCAATAATATGCGCAGTTATTTTGTAACTTCCGATCTTTGGGGTGGCATAGCCAAATCGATTGTTTTCGGATTTATTATCACTAGTTTTTCTTGTTATCATGGAGACCGTTGTTTTGGGGGAGCAGAAGGAGTTGGGAAAGCAACAACATTAACTGTTGTTTATTCTTCCGTTTTTATTCTGGTGATGGATTTTATTGTTGCCTGGGTTCTGTTTGGAGCATATTAAAATGAAAAGTTGGAAACTTAGTTTACTGTTAGCTCTTTTGCTCTTATTTTCATGTGGGCAGGAAAAAAATAAGCAGGGAAACACACATTACAAACATAAACTCGTAGTCTACACTACCGATGAATTTCGTAAATCGGGTTTTGAACATTCTATAGTTCCTGATTTTCAAAACAAGCATAAATGCCAGCTGGAATTTGTGCTTTTTCGTAATACTGCAGAGCTTTGCAAAGCAATTAAAGATAAAGCAAACTATGGCAAATACGATCTTGCTATTGGTATTGATAATAGCTTTGCAGTTTCAGAAACGCTGGCTGTTAATTTTGTGCCTCCAGAATCTTTTGATTCAGAATTGCTAATTCGGGAAACTATCTTTGATCCCGCGTTAAGATTAATACCTTATGCTTATAGTAATCTTTCCCTGATATATAATACTACCCAGATAAAAAATCCTCCTCAATCATTTGGAGAATTGCAGGACGCCAAATATCTTGCTCAAATTGCTATCTGCGATCCTATCAGTTCAGGTTTGGGACGCTCAACCCTTTTTTGGAGTGTAGCACTTTTTGGATCTGAGGGCTATGAATATTTATGGAAGAGCTTACGCAAGAATATATACAAAACTTATGCTACTCATACAGAAGCTTTAGAAGCACTTAAAAGAGGGGAATGTTCATTAATGATTGGATACAATACCACTCCTGCCTTTTTACAGGAACTTGATCCCTTAAACAAAGATTTCCAGGTTTCTATGCTAAAAGAGGGTAGTTATCAATATATAGAATCAATTGGTATTCATCGTGGAACTTCAAAATCCGCTCTATGCAATAAGTTTGTTGATTATTTTCTGGCTTCCGAAGAACAAAAAAATGGTAATTTATAAGCTGGGAATGTTCCCTGCCAATAGAAAGACCCTTCTGCCCATGCATTTTTCAGCTATACCCTTTATAAGCTATAGTGTCAACGATCGCATATCCAATAATTTGATTCAAGAACAAATTTTGTCATGGCTGGATTTTTGGCAAAGGTTATTTGGTTACCAAATAGCTTTGCAAGAAGGGCAAATATCCTGGAAATTAGAAAGTTATACACCTTCTAATATAAACAAAGAGTCATAAACGCAATAATTAATTAGCGGGGACGTAAGATTTCTTTATATAAGCATAGAGCACTCACTACATAAATTTAGGTAGGTATTGCCAATGGGAGTTATATATAAAGATATCGTTTATTTTGCTGAGGATGAGCATCCCTAAATTTCTCGAGGTAAAAATGTTTCATATTGTTTTATTTGAACCTGAAATACCACAAAATACAGGAAATATAGGCCGTCTTTGTGTAGGTACAGAATCTACTCTACATTTAATTCAACCAATGCGTTTTATCTTAACGGATAAAGCACTAAAAAGAGCAGGATTGGATTATTGGCCAAACCTAAATCTGCAAATTCATAACAGCATTGAAGAAATCTATGCTATATTTCCTCAGGAACGAATCTTCTTAGCAAGCACCAAAGTAAAAAAATGTTATTGGGATATTAAATACCAAAAAGACGATGTTTTTGTATTTGGACCTGAATCCAGAGGTTTACCTATAGAGCTTTTAAATAAATATCCCGAACAAGGAATCCGCATACCTATGAGTAACAAAATTCGCAGTATAAATCTTGCTAATTCAGTAGCTATTATTATGTATGAAGCAGTAAGGCAAATTAACTGTTTTTTTTAAACACCTTCTTCCAGAGGGATATTCAATTCTTCTGTTCCGGGAACAACAAATCTGCCATTTCTAATAATATCGTATCTTTCCCCATCTTTAGTTACAGCAGTTATAGATTCCAGCATTTCATAGGGCAGGGTTATATCAATATGTTTATGAGTATATGCATTTAG
>Ga0179935_1076714_pt1 | contig 9228 bp, 10 predicted proteins | sample AD_UKC057_sludge_FD_135920 | JGI IMG/M metagenome (GOLD analysis project Ga0179935, IMG submission 135920) | Active sludge microbial communities of municipal wastewater-treating anaerobic digesters from Illinois, USA - AD_UKC057_MetaT... | ecosystem: Engineered > Bioreactor > Anaerobic >... | reverse complement strand
GCTTCCTAAAGAGAATCAATTAGGGAGGAAAGAAAATGATAGCATTAAGACAACTATGGCGTTGCGCTATTTGTGGAAATGTAGTTGAAGTAACTTATGTTGGAGGTGGTGAATTAGTTTGCTGCGGTCAACCAATGTACTTGTTACAAGAAAACACAGTAGATGCTGCAACAGAAAAACATTTACCTGTCGTGAAAGATTTGGGAGACAAAATTGAAGTCTCTGTAGGAAGCGTTCCTCATCCGATGGAAGAGAAACATTATATTGTATTTATTGAGGTTCTAACCGATAAGAAAGTTTTGCGCAAAGAACTGAAACCTGGAGAAGAACCTAAAGCTATTTTTAAAGTATCGATGGATAAGGTTAAAGAAGTGCGTGAATATTGTAATATACACGGACTTTGGAAAGCATAACTATAATAAGGAGAAGAAAAATGTCATTTAGAGAAACAAGAACTGCTGAAAATCTGATGAAATCTTTCGCAGGTGAAAGCCAAGCCAGAATGAGATATTTATATTCAGCTAAAACAGCTAAGAAAGAAGGCTTTGAGCAAATATCTAATATTTTTACAGAAACTGCAGATAACGAAAAAGAACATGCCAAGGTATTCTTCAAACATCTATTGAGTAATGGTGTGGAAGGTGAAATGATTAATATCATTGCTTCTTATCCTGTTGGTTGGTCTGCAGATAACACACTAAAAAAATCTGGAATATGCAGCAAATGGTGAAAATGAAGAATGGTCGGAATTATATCCTTTGTTTGCCGATGTTGCAGAAGAAGAAGGTTTTAGCGATATAGCTCATTCCTGGAGAATGATAGCTAAAGTGGAAAGAGAACACGAAAAGCGTTTTCGCAAGCTCTATGACAATGTGAAAAACCAGAAGGTCTTTATTCGCCAGGAAAAAGTCCTATGGAAATGTTTGAATTGTGGATATGTGCATGAAGGAACTGAAGCTCCTAAGATTTGCCCTTCCTGCAGTCATCCTCAAAGTTATTTTGAACTCTTTAAGGAAAACTACTAAAAACTGCAAGGAGACCAAAAATGCAAAAATATCAATGTATGGCATGTGGATGGATTTACGATCCCGCTGAAAACAACAACATTCCCTTCGAAGAGCTTCCTGATGATTTTGTCTGCCCAGAATGTGGTGTCGGAAAAGATATTTTCGAACCCTACGAATAACTAAATAACCTTTCTGGCCACTGGGGAGTTTTATCTCTCCAGTGGCTTAACAAAAAATAAATGATATGTGAGGTCTAAAGTGCAACAACAGGAATTTGAAGAAATTTTGGATTTTGCTATCTCGCGTGAAGAGGAAGCGGTAAAATTCTATCAAGAATTGCAAGAACAATCCCAATTTCAGGATGTAAAGAATATGCTGAAGGATTTGGAAATGATGGAAAATGGTCATATTCAGATAATTGAAAACATTCGTATAACAGGTGTGAAAGAAGAAGATATTCAAAAAGTGCCCAATTTGAAAATAAGTGAATACTTATGCGTAGATCCCTCTGATCTGGATATGAGCTACCAAAATTTACTTGTTCGAGCTATGAAACGAGAAGAAAACTCCTTTCTGCTCTATTCGGAAATGAGCGTTAAATTTCCCGATGCAGAAATAGCTACTCTTTTTAGACGCCTGGCTGCCGATGAGGCAAAGCATAAACTGTTTTTTGAAAACTTATACGACGATTGGATCAGGACTGGAAATTGAAACTTGCCATAGATTCTACTCAAAATTCCGGTTCTATAGCTTTAGCAAATGAAGAGCGGGTAATCTATTCTGCCTATTTTGATATAAAGATAACCCACAGTGAAACATTGATGCCAGCAATTGACTACGCATTCAAATTTTGTAATATTTTGCGTAGTGAATTACAAGAAATCTATGTGTGCATAGGTCCTGGTTCATTTACCGGACTAAGAATCGGATTGGCAACCGCAAAAGGGATTGCCTTCGCTTTAGGAATTCCCCTATATGCATATTCCTCTTTGGAATTGGCAGCATTACCAGCAAGCGGATTGGGAAAAAATATTTTCGCTGCCGTTGATGCTAAAATGCAAGAAGTTTATTATGCCTATTACGATCAGCAGCTAAAAGAAATTATACCTCCCTCCATTGCCACGCCTGAAGAATTATGTAATCTGGATTTGGAGGATTTTATCTTATGCGGAAGCGCTTCAGAAATGCTTGCTCTGCGGTTTAAAAATTCCTATAATTTTTATACTCTCCATCCTGTTATGAAAATTCCTTCGGCAGCAGGGCTGTTTTCTATACCAAACTTGTTACCGGAAAAGCACTTCCCCCAAATTTTGGAAGAATTGGAACCCTTATATTTAAGAGAGGCAAGGGCGCAGGTAAAAAAAGCAAAACCAAAACAGTGAAAAAAATAAGAAAAAATGCACTTGTTACACAACAATCTCCTGTTTACTCGGTTGCTGCATACATAATTTAACGATAGCAGCATTCTTTTATGGGAACCAGGATTGTTTCTTCCTTAGTTATTTGTGGTAGAGTTGCGGTGGAGCTACGGCGGGAAAATGCCGAGTAACACCATTGTAGCTCAGCGGTAGTTAATAAGTAGGAACCAAGCAAAAATGAATAAGTTAGTTTCAATTGAGGAAGTAAACATAGGATCAAATTATTTTTCAGATAACCCTCGGGAAATAACTTGACGGATTGGTTGATTTTATGATAAAGGAACAGAACTTGCTGTAATTATCTTAGCAGAACAAAAAAAAAGATGGATATGAATATGAAAAAAGCTTTTATATTACTAACGGCCATCCTGATTGGAATCAATTTGGCTGCCTTCGAAACAGTGATTAAAGTAGATAAGAATGCCTGGCAAACGAAACAACAGGCAGATGGTTATCCTGTTACATTACAAACTGGTGAGCCGGTTCTTCCTTATGTACCGGTAAATGTGCTAATACCTTTTGGGCAAAGATATCAAAATGCCAGTATTCAATTAGCTCCAGCTGAACTTGTGGCAGAAAGAGTAACTTTTGAAATTGCTGGAGTTCAATTGCCTATTTCCAGAATGAATATTCCCAATGCCGGTTCTTATTCGTCAGCGGTTTTGGAGAATAAGCTTTATCCTGAAAGGGAGTGGCAGTTTTTAGGAATTCAATATTTTCGTGGTTATCAAATTGCGCTTTTCAATGTTTATCCTTATCGCTATAATCCTATTACGCAGAAGCTGTATGTTAGTTCTGAGATTAGTGTATCCATCAACAGTGAATTTTCGGAAGCAGAAGCAGAATATCAAGCGAATTTTTACACTCCTAATTCTAAAACTCTATCTTATATAAATTCGCTGATTTGCAATCCCGAAAATATAGCAAGCTATCAATCTGCAAGTAATTATAGAAGTGTACCCATTTTAAGCCGGGATATTGATCTTACGGTTCCCAAACAAATGATTATTATTACTAGTAATTCCCGAATCAATTGGTTTACTGAATATTCTTCTTGGCGTGCCAGTAAAGGTGTTTCCAATGCTATTTATGCTCTGGAAGATATTCTTAGTTCCTATCCCGGAACCGATAATGCAGAAAAGCTTCGTAATTTTATTATAAATGTTTATCAGACCTGGGCAAATAGTTCTCAACCCTTGGAATATGTTATTCTGGGCGGTGATGATGAAATTATTCCAGAGCGAGGCACTTATGGCCAAGTTGGGGATACTATAGACGAAAGAATGCCTACGGATATTTATTTTAGTAATTTAGACGGTAACTGGAATGCTAACAATAATAATATTTGGGGTGAACCAGCTGATAATCCAGATATGATTCCAGAGGTTCATATTGGTAGATTTCCTGCTGAAACTCAAAATGAATTTAACCATATGTTTAATAAAATCCGCTATTATGTTGATAACGATACTTATAGCAATAATTATGCGTTATTTATGGGCGAAAACCTGAATAACAATCCTTTAACTTGGGGAGGTGATTATAAAGATGATGTGGCACAATACCTTCCTGATGAATATTATTTGCAAACTCTATACCAAAGGGATGGCACTTATAGCTCTATGAATGTTTATAATGCGATTAACAAAGGCGCTGGAATTATGAATCATATGGGGCATGCAAATGAATCAGTTTTAATTGGTCAATCCAATGGAACCGTAGAAAGTTTAACTAATACAGAATACGGTTTTCTATATACTCAGGGTTGTTATCCTGCTGCTTTTGATCAACGTACTTCTGGCGATAATGAATCAATCGGAGAACATTTTGTTACGGCTTCTGGAGGAGTATTTTGTTTTATTGGCAATACTCGTTATGGATGGTATAGTCCTGGAAGTGTTAATGGTGCTTCTCAATTTTATGATCGTCAATTTTTTAATGGTCTATTTCAACAGAATCTTCCTGTTCTGGGAGAGGCTTTAACCTATTCCCGTCTGCAAAATTTGAATGCAGCATTAAGTAATGATGTAATGCGGTGGTGTTATTACGAAGTAGTTCTTTTTGGTGATCCTTCCATAGCAGTAAAATCTTTTAATCCTAATTTGCCTTTGCTTAGTTTGGAGAGTTATGAAATTACCGATGAAGAAGGTGATAATAACGGAACAATCAGCACTGGCGAACTAATTTGTATTTATCCTGTTATCTCTAATAACACGAATTGGGGTACAGCATATAATGTATCAGTGAGATTAGAAAATTTACCTGAAGGCATTGAAGTGGTAGGTAACAATTTATCTATTGCTCAAATTCTTCCTGGTGGGATGAGCCCTCAAAATTTGAAAATTCGTTTGCAACTATCTGATACTGTTGGTTTTGGCACTTACTACCTTACCCTGGTTATTGATTCTATAAATCCTGTAACTAATTTATCAACTGGTGAACGGAGATTTACTGTTAGTTTTGAGATTACATTAATGGATGATCGTTTTCCTTGGGAAACTATTATAAATGGAAAATCAGCACCTTTGGTAACAAATTTGAATTCTACCAGTGGAATGGAAATTATCTATGTTGATGTGTATGGGAATAGTTATTACCTTGGTAACGATGGTGAAATTTATTCTACAGTAGAAGCACCTGAAGGTATGTATATATTCCGCAGCTTTGCTTGTGGACCTATAGATGATGATGATGAAAATGATCTGGTTTTTTGTAGCCGTAGCGGTGATATTTATGCTATGCATTTTGATGGTGAGATAATCTTCAATTACCATGATAATACAATGTTTTTATTCACTCCTGTACTGGCAGATATAAATGGAGATGGAACTTTAGAAACAATTGCCGGAAGCTTATTTGGAAAAATCTATGCCATTTCCCCCAATGGACAATTGCTTAATGGCTTCCCGTTTGATGTTGGCGGCAATTTCCAAACTGAACTTGCTGCTGCCGATTTTAATGGTGATGGAACTATGGAAATTGTTGCTGGTTCCCAAAATGGACTTTTATATGTTTTAGGAACAGGTGGAACAGTTCTTCCCGGTTTTCCTGTTCAGCTAAATGGTCCTGTAACTGGTTCTCCTACGATTACAAATACAAATAGAATAGTATGTTCCACTCCTACCCATATCTATATTATTTCTGCGGAAGGAAATATCATCGCGATGCGTAATATTGATGCTAATATAGCCGGTGGTTTTGCTTTGGGAGATATTACTTCTGATGATAATGGATTGGATATTGTTGGAATAACAAACAACGGGATTATTTATGCCTTAACAGATGAAGGTGTTGATCTTCCTGGTTATCCTGTAGCAACTGGAGATAATTTTGTTTGCCCTCCTCTTATTGCTAATTTGGATAGTGATCCTCAAGCCGAAATTTTAGTGCATAGTTATGTAAATTCTGTGTATGCGTTTAATTCTGATGGCAGCACTCTAAACGGATTTCCTTTTGCCAATACTTATAATGGTAGCACGCCGGCAACTTTAGTAGATTTTGATAACAACAATCAGATAAAATTAATTATGGGACATTCCAACGGCGTTTTGATGCTCAATTTACGAAGAGATGCTTCCGAATTAAAACCTTGGATTACTTATAGAGGAAGTACTTTAAGACAAGGTTCCTTTGCCTCAACTGGTTTTGTAAGTAATGCTGAAGAAACAAATGTGCCAGTAATGAATGCACTGCTGGGAAATTATCCCAATCCCTTTAACCCAGAAACTACAATTTGCTATACTACAAAAGCAGAGGCTAAAGCTAGGCTGGAAATATTCAATATAAAGGGTCAAAAAATACGAACTTTGGTAGATACCGTCCTCAAAGAAGGCAATCATAGCATCGTTTGGAATGGAAGAGATGATTATTCCAGAGAAGTAGCCAGCGGTGTTTATTTCTATCGTTTGAGTATAGAGGGCAAAAGCTACCAACATAAAATGTTACTATTAAAATGAAGATAGCTGAAAATATAAAATTTATCCAAAACAATATTGCTGAAACCCTTTCCAAAATGGGAAGAAAGGATGAGGTAACTTTGGTGGCTGTAACCAAAACTCATCCTGTAGAAGTAATAGAAATTGCTTTACAATTGGGAATTGAACATATTGGCGAAAATAAAGTGCAGGAAGCAAGAAGAAAAATACCGATGCTAAAAGTTCCCTATCAGGGTTTTCACTTTATCGGCCATTTACAAAGTAATAAAATAAACCAGCTGCTGGAATTGAAACCTTGTTTGATTCAATCTATCCACTCTTTGGACCTAGCCCAAAAACTACACTTGGCTTTAGGGAGGACAAATCGCAGTCAGGATATTTTAATTCAAATAAATAGCAGCAACGAACTCTCGAAAAGCGGTTTTTCTTTTGAGGAAGTAAAGGAAGCAATTTGGCAAATTGCTGCATATCCTACTTTGCATATAAAAGGTCTGATGACTATAGGTATGCTAGCAGAAGCAGAAGTTAGCCGTCCTCTTTTTGCTAAAATGAAATACCTGTTTGAGGAGATAAAAGAACTTACTATTCCTAATGTGGAAATGAAATATCTCTCTATGGGAATGAGTAATGACTATGTCCAAGCTCTGGAAGAAGGTTCTAATATGCTTCGTATTGGAACCGGCATTTTTGGCGAACGAAGTTATGGAGCTAATGAATGATTTACCTATTTGTAATATTAGTAATAATAGTTGCCTATCTTTATGGCTGTTTTTCCACTGCCCGGATAGTTGCAAAAGGTTTTCGCTCTTTAAATGTATATAAAATCGGCACAGGTTTGGCTGATACAGAAAATATTTACACCAATATCAGTAAACCTCTGGGGACATTAGTAGGAGCAATTGATGTGGCTAAGGCTTATTTATTTTTGCTGATAGTGGAAGTGCTTTTACGGTTTATTGATACCAGCGTGATCAATTATCCAGGATTTAGTGTTCTCTATCATGAAAATTTAATGCTGGTTTATGGAATGAGTATGCTTATAGGGCATTGTTTACCCTATAATCATCATTTTAGAGGTGGACGCGGTATTTTTACCTATATGGGGATGCTTGCCTATTTCGCTTTTTTGCCTACTTGTATTTCTGCTCTTATTGCTTGGGTTATTGTTGTCCGTTTTAAGCAGATACGGTTTGCCCAATACTTAATTGTGATCTTGCCGGTAGTTTTATTCATTATATTTTATACTCTTATCCCCAATTACCATAAAGATTTGCCTTCATATTTTATCACTCTTTTACTTGGTAATGCAGTAATTATGGGGATATTGAACATAATTGTATCTAAAAGATTAGGCGAATTTTAGCTTAGCAAAAGAGGTTCAGCGATGATAGATGTAATACCTGTTGATAACAAAAAGCAGCTGAAAGAATTCATTATGCTTCCCTTTGAGCTGTATAAAAATGATTCCAATTGGGTTCCTCCTCTTATTAGTGATCAGAAAAAGTTCTTCAATCCTAAAAAGAATCCCTATTATCAACATTCAGAAGTTAAACTCTTTCTTGCTTATAAAGATGGAAAACAATCGGGACGAATTTCTGCTCATTCCAACACTCAACATAATATAGAACATAACGATAACATCGGATTCTTTGGCTTTTTTGAGTGTATTGATGATCAGGAAGTGGCTGATGCTCTTTTTGAAGCAGCTTATAAATGGAATAAGTATCGTGGTTTTATTTCTATGCGAGGTCCCTTAAACTTCAGTGTAAATCATGATTGCGGTCTGTTGATAAAGGGTTTTGATGTTCCTCCTATGGTTATGATGCCCTATAATTTCTCCTATTATCAAAAACTCTATGAGAATTATGGCTTAACTAAAACGATGGATCTCTATGCTTTCTATAATGAATATCATTCTATTCCAGAACGCATTACTAAAATGGCAGATATAGTTTCCAAACGGAACAAAGTGGAAGTCCGCTCTCTTTCTTACGATAAAAAACAACGAAAAAAAGATATTGAAACAGTCTTTGAAATATACACTAAAGCTTGGCAATATAATTGGGGAAATGTTCCAATGACGAAAGCTGAATTTGATAACATCGTGGCAGAATTACTTCCTATAGCCGATCCGGATTTAGTCTTTATTGCTGAAGTAGATGGAAAACTTGCTGGTTTTAGCTTAGCATTACCAAACTATAATGAAGTTCTAAAAGTTATGAAAGGAAAGGTAACTCCGCTAACAGTTATAAAAGCGCTAAAGGCAAAAAAACACATTAATGCCGTGCGCGTTATCACTATGGGAATCGTAAAAGAATTTCAGGGACGAGGTATAGATACTCTTTTATATTATCATACTTTTAAAAAAGGTCTTCCCAAGGGTTATTACCGTAGCGAATTTTCCTGGGTGCTGGAAAATAATACCCCTATGATTAATGTAGCTGAAAAGCTCGGAGCAGAAATCTATAAAACTTACCGGCTTTACGATAAAGCAATTGAAGACAGGATATAACGGATTCTAAATGACAGAGCAGAATATTAGAGAACCCAGAAGGATAATTTCATTTCTTTCTGCCATAGACATTCTCACTCTGGTGTATTGTGGGTGGATAATACTATATATGACTTTTGGTTTTACACGCTCTCCGGAAGCGATAAAACACATTCCTGTTTATCTGGCAATTTTTACAGGAGTACTTTTTTTGGCTTGGTTACAAAAACAATCCGGCTGGTGTTATTCTCCAAATAACCCTACTAAGCGTTATAGAGTTCTAAATTTTTTTAGAAGCATCTATCCTGTGCTCTTATTTGGTTATTTTTATACATCAGGATATGCTTTCAACCGGATTGTTTTTCGGAACTGGCTCG
>Ga0179935_1325547_pt1 | contig 9663 bp, 8 predicted proteins | sample AD_UKC057_sludge_FD_135920 | JGI IMG/M metagenome (GOLD analysis project Ga0179935, IMG submission 135920) | Active sludge microbial communities of municipal wastewater-treating anaerobic digesters from Illinois, USA - AD_UKC057_MetaT... | ecosystem: Engineered > Bioreactor > Anaerobic > Digestate... | reverse complement strand
TTCTCCTTAAAGCTGTTAACCTTATAATGGATTTAATCATTTATTTCTTAAAGATTTCCAAAACTTTTCACTAGCTTCCTGTTCAGCTTTCTTTCTCTATGCAGCTATCTTTTGCAATGCATCATATTTTTTCTGGGTGTATCCACCAGGCATATTCTGTATCTTATCATACATTTTATCGTATTTATCCCAAATAGGTCTCATATATTTTTTGTATTCTTCATGATTTTTACGATCTTGATCAGTAATTTCATCTTTCTCAGGCTTATCATTTTCACGTTCTATTATGTTATTACTAGCATTTTCCATTGCCTGTTCAAATTCTTTGAATCCTTTACGCTTTGCTAGTGATTTATTATTTAATGGGGTTCCAGCTGTAGTATGGAGGTAAAGATCTGTTACATCATCTTCTGTTAAGTCCCCCTATTGGGACATTTTTGCTATGGCTGAATTTAACTTAGGACCATCCTATTTCCAATTATATTTAGCTCCATCGAATATATCACTATTCATAACCTTTTTTAACGATTTAAATGATGGATGAGGCTTGGAGTTCCCAGTATTAGTTGGAGTAGATTCTTTTCCTATAGAACTCATATTTACAATATCGTCATTTGAAGGCTTTTGTTTAACTGCCTTAAATTTAGGCTTCTAAGGTGAAGAATTGGTAGGTTTAGTACCTGGTTTAGCTATATCGTATTTAGCTTTATTAGCATTGTAATAGTCCTTGGATACTTCATATGAATTACCAGTATCTTTGTTTGTTACTATCACCTTATCATTTAATTCATTAAGTAACTTCTTAGAGATATTTTCAGATAATAAGATTTGAATATCCCTTAATAATGTTAAATTAGATTTTTTCATGATTTTTTTCCTTTATATTAGTAATAATGGGTTTTTTCTATTCTACAACCCTTTTTTCCTTAATTGTCTATTTCTTAATTTCAACCTTTTTCTATATAATAGAATCTTTCTAAGTTGGAATTACAGAAATCTATTCCTTCTAAGATTTATAAAAGTTCCAAGTTACTCTCAGACCTCTATTTTCAACTTTTACGTGATCATACTCATTCAATAAATGCTTAATTTCCTAATAAACTAAGGACTTAGATGGCGATTGAGTGTTTAAGAATATTTCTTTCATATTATTTGCTCCTCTCTATAGTTTTTTCTATCTATTTAGACAACTAAAGAATAGTCTATTTCAAGCCTACTTTAGGTTTTGTCTATACTAATTTCTGTACCTTCTACTAAATGGACTCATTTATTTTTCCATCGTTCCAAAAGGTTGCTCCAGGAGTGGAGGGCTACACAACTAAGTCCCAACCGATTAATTCAAAATCGTCCTGTACTTCGTCACCTTTATCCGTTCTACGTAAAGAACCTAATCCTCTACTAGAAATAGACAGAGATCCCTTGTTCTTTAAAACAATGTTTTTAAGATCCTAACCAATTCTATTAGATAGAATCTATATAGTTCCTATTAACTAATCTCCCACCCATTTTAATTCTTTAACCAATAACGCTACATTTCTTAGGGAAATTTGATCACTATCTGGATGGTCACACTACCCATAACTGGTGTTAGTTTTGATTTTATTCATGTATTTCAGGACTTCTCTTTCTAACAGATGTTTTGGATAAATTCTATCGTTTCCGTTTTTCTTATTGGCGTATTGCATTCTGCCAGTTAAAAGTAGAGTTCCATTTTCATATTTTATTGATTCCTATAGTATTTCCGACTATCCCAATCTAAATGGGAAAGTTTCAACTAATAGCATCTTTGTTCCGTATTTATTCATTTATAATTCTCCAATTTCTTTACATACAAGGAAATAAATCTATTCCAGCACCATATTGATGCATCCTAATGATGGTTAAGCTTATTGAAACCAACCAACCTAACAATCCTGCTATGATATCTTTATAATCAAACTAGCCACCCACGACCCCCTTATCTATACACTATTTAAATATGGATATGCCCATCATAACCATGAATGAAGAAGTTATTACGAAACATTGGGTTGGATCAGACCAAAACAAGGTGTAGAATCTAGTAAATAATGAAATATAGAAGAAATGTAGTTGTTTGTCTTTGTTCTTATTAATCAGTTTGATAAGCTTAATGATGTATGATTTTAAAGATTGCATATCAATTCTCCATTTCTTTTCAAGATAGAGGCAAATGTTATAAATTCTTTTGTTAATGTCTGTACCCAATCTTCAGTCTTTATTAGAAATCTAGAATTCTTATCATTAACAGGATCGTCATATATTTCTATTATAGCTTTCTTGTATGCCTAACATACAGGACGTTGCATATCGTACCAAATTTTGGCATTCTATTCAGATATGAACTTACCTATGTATTCTAAAGAAACATCCCTTGTAAGATCTAATCTTGCTATTAATTGCTATTTTACTTGATTGCCAAAGCCTTCATCCAAAACAGAATTAGAAAAATCTATTATATTCTAAGTAGAATTGGTCAACACTTTACTCATAATGCTGTTACCGCAATATTCTATTGCATGTTTAGTTATCTATCTAATCCTTTCTGCCACAGTTTTGCTTTGAAGAAGTTTGCTTAGTTTCTTCTATTGCTAATCAATCTTGGTTAATATGACTCGTGTATTGTTCTAAGTTTTGGTTTCAAATATATCAAAACGATCCTTCAATATATTCAAATTCTTCATGTAGAACCTTCTATTGATTAATATTAACAGAGTTACTAAGCTGGGAAAGACCAACATTACTATTTCTAATATTTTATAATATAAATCACCATTTCCCATTATCATAATTCCTTTGCTTGTTCTGTGAACGCTGCATAATAAAGAACAAACTACTTTACTATGGTGTGAGCGAAATCTAGAGACTTTACTAAGAATCTATTGTTTTTACTGTTGACTTTATCAGAGTATATCTAGAGTATGTCAGCTTTATACTTGCTAACGCTACCCTTTATCAAAGCCAACCACTAATTATATCTTTCTTCATTCAATTGAGCGATTCCATAAATATTGGTGTTGTCTCTGGCCAATTCGAATTTAGAAAGTAATTGTTCCCTTCCGATGTTCTAAAAGCCAATATCTAACACCTATCTAACAAAAATAACGAAATCTTCAGTAAATTTGGTTAATAACTTACATGTCATTTCATCTTTAGTGATCTCTAACGCATGTTTTGTTATCTATCTTATTTTCTGTCCAGCCTATTTTACCTATAAAAAAGACATTAAGGCTTTATTGTGTATATTCAATTCATTATGGATCAATTTCAAATTCTATTCATTGGAATTTGCCATAATGTCAAGTTTCTATGTTATATTGTCAATGGTATGCTTATAGAACTTCTTTTTCAATAGTGTAAGAATAGTTATAGCTGAAGGAATTAATACTGCTGCAGCTTCTATTATCAATGTTATTGTTACTTCTGTTGTCAATTTCCATATCTTCCTACATTCTAAATTATAGCCTTCTTCACTGCGTCTTGAGGAGATTTTCCCTAATTGATGTGAGAAAAGGCACATCTTAAACAAGGTTTCAGATCCAAATCACTTAAATCTATTCCCTTAATTTCCACATTAAAAATACCTTGTATTATGTTCTGTTTGAGTTTACCCTTAGCCGTTGGATCTAACTACATAAATTGCTACGATATAATTTTCTTTCCATCTCTAAGCATTAAATCTCTAAACTGTCTACGTTTTGGTCCAAATGCATTTGGGGATGGAAATACCTAAAAGTTAGCCCCAGTGTTCATATCAGTAAACCTTCAATCTGATATAGGTTCAATAAGGAATACGCTTTGTCTTCAGTATTCTTTATCTTCTTAATCTTATCCATGTTTTCAATCACGGATTTCAACTAATCACTAATTTCTGTATTACCTTTAAGCTTTGCTTCTAATAGAGTAATCTACTTATTCATATATTCATGTAATTCATTACTGGACATTGAATAAGTATATTTCTTTAAAAGCTATCTCTGTTTGGGATTTAATGTCTTATATTTCTCATTAAACTTCTATATAAATAGCTATAAAGTTTTTTCCTTAATCTATTTAGATTGTTGTTTGAATAGCTATAATTCTTCATCGATTATTTGCTATCTAAGAGGTTTCAACATAAACTCAATAATCCTGTATTTGGATTCTACTATAGAAATAGGATTGTATTGTCTTTCCTTCAGGCTTTCAAATACCTTGTATATGCTAGCATAGATCTTATAATTATCAACCTTAATAGACATGATGTCCTTCAGGTCATAGTGCTTTTTGATCTATCTAATACACTAGAATTTCTACTTATTTAGTCTGATTTCATCTAACTTCATTCTCTGTTGAATCATCTCTTCGAATAAATCTGCAGCCTTGGATTCATTGTCGTATCTAGTATTTACTAATGTATTATAGATTGACAATTCCTTGCTTAACTATTTACTCTTTCTAAAATAAGTCTAAAAGATTTGATGTGATCTAGATTTCTAGCCATTAATTGACTACTAAATCATCTTACGGACAAGAATCTAATATAGAATTCCTGTGTTCTTGATTTTGTTATGTTTAATCCTTTCTAACATAATTTCCTTGTTTCCTTATTTATCTAGATTTAATGGGGTATTACCCTAAAAGTTATTAGTTAATGGCTAATACTATATGTCCATATCTGTTTGTTCCTGAACTTGTTGCTATAACTATCCGGGTGCTTCTTGTTCCTAATTAGCTGGTTCCATTCCTGAGGTATCTTCGCCCCCACCCTGTTCAATTGCTGCTAATTGAGCTTTAAATTTAGTATCTTCAACCACTTTAACCAATAACTACTTAGCCTATTCAACATTAATGTCGTAAATGTTTTTATAAATGTACTATAGTGAAAAATGCTTAGATTCTTCCATCTTAGTTGCTACATCAACTTTCTTATCCCATAATTCCATCTATTGAATCTTTTTGACACTGGAAGGATTATTAAAGGATAGTTTGAAATTGATATTATTAACATCGGTATAGCCTAATATGAATAAATGTATCAAAGCTATACGATAAAGCTAGCTTAAAAACAAATTTTGAAGGTCTTCAATCAATCTTGCAAAGATGATATCTAAACTTGCTAAAGTTGCTTTAGCTTCAATTCCCTATTCAAATGTTAAGAATGCCTTAGGAATTTTCAGTGCTGCCATCATATAAGACTTAATAAAGTTAATGTCCTATATGAAACTATTCTACATTCCAGCCAGAGTTTCTATGGATGATCCATCCTATTTACCTCTAACGGGGATAAAGAAGTCTTCTAATAGATTTTGAATGTTATACTTAAGGTTGACCTATCCAGTCTGAGGATCCTTATAAGGGATCTTCTTCATCTTCTGGATAACATCATTCATGAATGGCCCAACTTCCTAGTTATCTAGATCGCCTACGTCTACTTTAAATACACGTCTCTATGGTGCTCTCATGATTCTTTGAATCATCATAGCATCAACCATAAGGGAGAAGTTCTTCCATATCCTTCTAGCTGGTTCCAATACGGAACGACCATATGGTAAGAAGTTAGGATCCTTCAATAATCTGAAATGACCTACGTTGTAATTGTCTATTAATTGATCATTACCTGCTACAAATCTAAAGTAATAAGCATCAGGATTCCTTTCGTCATTTTCTATTCTCTACATATCATAAGCAGATATGGGCTAAGCACCTATAATGCCTAATTCATCATCTAGTCTTAATGCTAGGAAGAAATCGCCATACTTAACAAAACTTCTGAACCATACAGAAAAGTTGAACTAACAACTTAATCTCTAATAGAATAATTCTCTTAATATCTATTCTATTTCAGCATCATTAGATTTGATCTTAATGATGTCCCCATATTCATCTTTGGTTAATGCCTAGAAGGTGTAAATATCTAATGCAGAACTCAATATGGGGTCAGAATCCATCATATCGTAATCACGATATAACGCCAATCTATTTATTGAATAGTTCTGAGCTAATGTTGATTGGTAATATTGATTTCTATGTAATTTACTAAAAAAGGTATTTCTCTTGGAATAAGCCTGAGTTCTTTGAGTATCTATGACCTTAATAGAATCGTTTTTGACATCCGATACTATTAATCCTGTAGAGAACACCCTCTTTAATGCGGTAAATATATCCATTATTCATCCTTTGTTCTTTTACTGAAGTAAAAGTCGTTTAAATCTATCGTTTCAGAACCAATGTCTATGATGCCCTGATTGAGTCTATCTAGATTATTATGCGAATTGAAAAAACCAGAGGAAACTGTATTTTCTTGTTGATGTTTTAAATTCAATCCGCTATCTATACTTGCTAATCTCGATTTAGCAAATGCCCTTGCTTCCTTTCTAATTATGTATGCGGTATTTCTTACCCATATTCCAATTGCCAAAGCCATAACAAGGTCATCATTATAACTTCTCATAGCCTGTTGTTTGCCATTCAACCAAATGAATGTCCAAAACTAATTTAATAACCTCTTAGAATGGATTATAAATTCACGATTTTCTATGATTGTGATCATTCTTTCTATAATTAATGGTCTAGTTCTTGAAGAAGTTGTAAATCCAATAATGTCTCTCTGTTTCTCCAAAACTTTACTCTGTCTAATCTTAGAATGTAGCTCAGGATCTATGTATTTATAGTCCTTTTTGTGGTAATAGACATTTTTGTATCCTAGATTTATAATTTCTTGAAGTACAGCCCATCCAATACTTGCGTTTTCCACAATTACTAATGCATCATTATACATTTTTGCAGTTCTAACTATTAACTGACCAAATTCGGTGGTAGGAATCTTGCCTTTGAATTCAGCTACTTGTTCGTTTTTCTAAATTGATAAAATTTGAAATGCTGAAAAGTCAGAACCATCACCTCTAGCAACGTCTGCTGATAATATGTAGTTTTCCTATTTCTAAGGAAATCTCCACACCCACAATTCATCATGGTGCATCTTCTAAATTGGTTCGCTAATACATTCTTTATCTAAAGCCTATAAGACTTCATTAGAGATGACGTTATCGCCAGATGAAGCAAATTGGCAATTATGGGAAATAATTCCATCTTCTATAATGAAAATATTATTATCTTTCACCTAAACGATATCATATAACTAAATTTCACCTTTTGTGTATGTAACATCTATAATTTTCTACTATTTAGTTAGAAATATTCCTGAAATTAAATCTTTAGCTATAATCTATTTTCCGTCTATTATAAATTTATGGGTTAAAGAACAAGTTAATTCTCTTTTATTAGTTTTTATAATTAAATACTAATTTTTAGTAACCTTTCTAACTCCCTAAAATTCACTCATTCCTTGTGGAGATAATATTTTGTATTTATTATTTTTGATATAACTCATTTCAAAAATTCCAAACAGGTCTAAATTATTAATTCTTTGTTACGGTCAAAATCTTCCTAAGATATCCTTAATATCTAATAACCTCTTTTTCTTAAAATCTAATCTCTAATTAGATCTTTATTTTTATTTTTATGCCAATATGTTCCATCAAATTCAATATTTTTATTTCCACATTTAAAGTCTAGACAATAAACAGTTTGTCCACAAATTAATTTCTAATGTAATGTTAAATACTACTTCCACTATTTATTATGCCCTCCATAATAAACTAGTTTGTTTCCCAATCGTTTAAAAATCTAGTTAAATAACTAAGTAGATTTGTTTGAATATGGTATTCCATTTCTTTTTTGAAAAACATTTTTCCAATACTTCATATATTTTTCTTTGCCAACCTAATCACCAAATTCTGTAATTAAATTGTTCAAAGTTTTACATTTATTATTGACATTCTTCTCTTTAAAGTTCTAATACTATTCTTTAGTAGCTTTAGGGTTTTTCCAAATAAACCACTAATAAGAAGGGTAAGTTGGTTTACATTTACGGCAATACTTATTTTTTGTGTAGGAAGACCCGCACTTACACATATAATCCTTAATACTATAATCTAATATTATAAATGTTATTCGATCCTAAAGTGTTATTCTTAACTTTTTAGAAACTTCATTTGTATGAAACAATAAAGAATCGTATACACTAGGATTGGTGTTATATAATTTAAAAGGTCCAGTTTGTCCTAAAAATTGCCCCATATCATTTTCCATAAACCACTTTTTAATCTATTCTTTGGACAACCTTGTAGTGGCTTTATTGTGTTTAAAGCAAGACTTATTATTTACAGAAATTCTTGCCAAAGGGTACAATTGCCTATATTGATTAATGCTCATATTATGGTGATAAATTATATGTTGAGCAAGATTCTTCCCCATTTTTTTACAAATTTTGCATTCTACCATACCATTTATAGAAGGATCCATAGATTTAGGGTTAAATCCAATTTGAGATAATTCATATTCACCAAATTTTGCTCTATATTCCTTTATTGTCTAATTATGAACAGCTTTTAAATGTTGATGCAATTGTTTCCCCTTATGACCACAATACTTACAAATCAATACATCATTCATCATTTAACTCCTAATACAATTCTTTGATAGTAATCGTTTTAATTCTACCCTAAAAATCTTGCACTTTGATTTTAGTGTTTTCTCCTAGACAATCGCACTATCTTGCTGCCTATTTCTATCCTAACTATTTAGTTTGGGCATCTCTCCATGCTTGATCTCTCTAGGGGTGCAAATACCATGGTAACTTAATAGTATTAAATCTGTTATTACCCTATTCAGCCTACGTCCATAAGCGGTGAAAAGTATTTCCGCAATTATGGGAAACCAAACCATTTGTATAATACTAATTATTTTTTTCTACATCCATTACATCATAAACATACACAGGATTGGGATTATTAATTTTGTCTATGGATATAACCACTTCACCTTGTGAAAGAACATCCCCTATTACTAACTACTATGCTTTGATAAAGTCGTTTGTAAAAAGTTTCAGTTTATGGTCTAATGTGCATATCAACTATTGATTTTTAGTGTTTATTTTTAGCAACTACTTTCTATAAAGTCTTCTAACATCACTAAAATCGCTCCAACCGTCTGGGGTCAATATTTGATATTTCATAATTTTTCACCCTAAAGAATAAATATAAATTCACCATAATTATTTTTCTTAGAATGTTCGTTAGCTGCTTCTATTTTTTTATGCAACAATCCATTATACAATTCCTATTTGTACCATGGGTGGTCACCCTTAATCTCAACCAGATGCCATTTTCCTTGATTAAATATTTTAAAATCACAATAATATAAATGTTTGATTCCATCAATAAAATATGGTATAATATCACCATTTAATATTCTAATATCATTCAGCTAACACTATTTTATGTACTATAACTATAAGTTTGATTGGTATGAAACTAAATCACCAAATTTGGTGCTATATTTTCCGATATACTTATTCTGAAACCCATAAGACTTATCTGGCATATAACTGTTATGGGTTACTCCATATTTTTTAATCATAGTATTTATTTGTTTGGCTCTTAATTCTTTTGACTAAAATCCAACACCGCCATATCTATTCCTTTGAGTTTTAACACACTTTTCTGTTATCTGTTTTCTAGTAAGTATGGTGTGATTTTTACTTTTTTTCGCTAACTACTAAACCGCAAATCCAGTTCCACCGTATCTCTACTAATTAGTATT
>Ga0179935_1215286_pt1 | contig 9762 bp, 9 predicted proteins | sample AD_UKC057_sludge_FD_135920 | JGI IMG/M metagenome (GOLD analysis project Ga0179935, IMG submission 135920) | Active sludge microbial communities of municipal wastewater-treating anaerobic digesters from Illinois, USA - AD_UKC057_MetaT... | ecosystem: Engineered > Bioreactor > Anaerobic > Digestate... | reverse complement strand
GGCGGGGTTTCAGACCTGGGTGGGGGGCAATATCGGCAACCCGCTGATCGCGGATCTGCCGCACATCGCTGCTACCGACCGGGTGGTGATGGAGCTCTCGAGCTTCCAGCTGGAGGTGATGGAGTGCAGCCCGCACATCGCCGGCGTGCTCAACATCACGCCCAATCACCTGGATCGGCACAAGACGATGGCGGCGTACATCGCGGCGAAAGCGCACATCGTCGCCTATCAGCGCCCGGAGGACGTGGCGGTGCTCGGCTATGATGAACCGAATGCCCGCGGGCTGGCGGAACAGACGGCCGCGGAGGTGCGGTATTTCAGCGGTATGACCGCCGTGGAGACCGGCGCCTTTTTGCGCGGCGAGGCGTTGATGTTGCGCCGCGAGGGGCAGGAGCGGGAGATTTGTCGGCGCGGCGAGGTACATTTGCGCGGTTTCCACAACCTCGTCAACACGCTGGCGGCGATCGCCCTGAGCGATGCGGCGGGGGCGTCCCCCGAAGCGATGCGCCGGGCGATCGGGGCTTTCACGGGCGTGGAGCATCGGCTGGAAGTGGTGCGGCGCTGGCATGAGGTGACGTGGATCAACGATTCGATTGCGACCGCGCCGGAGCGGGTGTTGGCGGCGCTGGCCGCTTTCGACGAGCCGTTGGTGCTTCTGGCGGGCGGACGCGATAAGAACCTGCCCTGGGAGACGTTCGCGCGTGAGGTGAAGCGGCGGGTGCGGGTGCTGGTGCTTTTCGGCGAAGCGCGGGCGCTCATTGATGGGCACGTGCGTCGCGCGCTGGCCGAGGATGCCGGCCCGTGTGTGCTGGAGCAAATCCTCTACGCGGACACGCTCGAACAGGCGGTCAGCGCCGCCGCGCAGGCAGCGTGCCCTGGCGACGTGGTGTTGCTCTCGCCGGGAGGGACGAGTTTCGACGCTTTCCGCGACTTTGCCGAGCGGGGTGAGCGCTTTCGAGCCCTGGTGCAGGCGCTGCCATAGCCGGGCGAAGGGGGAAGGATGACCGCGAGAACCAAAAACAAACCCCTGCACATGGATTCGCTGCTGTTGGTGACGACGGCGGCCTTGCTGTCCTTTGGGTTGCTCATGCTCTACAGCGCGACGCTCTATGTGGACATTGCGTTCTGGCATCAGCAATTGAAGTGGGTGGCGTTGGGGCTGCTGGCAATGGTGGCCGCCATGTACTTTCCCTACACGCTGCTGCAGAGGCTGGCGGTGCCGATCATCTTTGTCACCCTGGTGTTGTTGGTGATCGTGCTGTTCTTTGGTCAGACCCTTTTGGGCGCCCAACGCTCGTTCGAGATTTTGGGGATATCGGTACAGCCCGGCGTTTTCGCGCGGCTGGCGACGGTGATCTACATTGCCGCCTGGCTGGCCTCCAAGGGGGAACAGCTCCATCAAGTGCGGTATGGCCTGTTTCCCTTCGCCATCATCCTGGGCGTGCTGTGCGGCCTGGTAGCGCTGCAACCCGACCTGAGCATCGCGGCCTTGCTCGCGGCGACGGGCTTGCTGATGTTCTTTTTCGCGGGCGGCGACCCGATCCAGATTTTCCTCTCGCTGCTCATCGGCGGAGGCGCGTTTGGGCTGCTGGCGTGGCAACTCACTCATGCGCGGGAACGGTTGATCAACTATGTCGCCGCGTTGAAGGATCCTTCGCAGCTATCCTATCACGCGCAGCGCTCGCTCATGGCGCTGGCCGAGGGAGGCATTACCGGCGTGGGGGTAGGTCGCGGATTGCTGAAGACTGGCTATCTGCCCTTCCCGCATACCGATTCCATTTTTGCCGTGATCGGTGAGGAGACGGGTTTGATCGGCGTGGCGCTGGTGTTGGGGCTTTTCGCGCTCTTTGCCTATCGTGGCTATCGCATCGCGCTGGAGACGACCGATCCTTTTGGGGCGCTGCTGGCCTTTGGCGTGACTACGATGATCGTTTTGGGCGCGTTGCTCAACATCCTGGTCATGACGGGGTTGGTGCCGTTCGCCGGGACGGCGTTGCCCTTCTTTTCCTATGGCGGTTCGGAGATGCTGGTGACCTTGACGGGAGTGGGGGTGCTGCTGGGCGTATCCAGGGGGCGCCCCAAAGGAGACTGGGATGCGATTTTGGATCGCAGCTGGCGGGACTGGCGGGCACGTCTATCCGGCAGTAGCCGTCGTACAGGCTTTGCGGGCCATTGATCCCGACGTCGCGCTGACCTGGATTGGCGGGAAGGGCGGCATGGAAGCGGAACTGGTGCAGCGCGCGGGCGTGCCCTTCACGGCGATTCCGGCGGGCGGCGTCCATGGGGTGGCCCTGGGGCGAGCGCTTTTCAACGCCTGGCAGCTGGTGCGTGGATTTTTCGCCGCGCTGCGGTTGTTGCGCCGCGAGCGACCAGCGGCAGTGTTGACGACGGGGGGCTACGTGAGCGTGCCGGTCGCGGTGGCGGCGCGGTTGCGCCGGGTTCCCGTGCTGCTCTACGTGCCGGACATCGAGCCGGGGGCGTCCTTCCGCTGGGTGGCGCGGTTGGCGACACAGATCGCCGTGACGGTAGAGGAGTCCCGCACTTTTCTGCCGGCCCGCAAGGTCGTGGTGACGGGGTATCCCTTGCGCGAGGACTTGGGGCGTTGGGAGCGCGAGGCGGCCCGACGGGTGTTGGGCCTCGCGGCGGAAGCGCCCGTGCTGCTGGTTTTTGGCGGCAGCCGGGGCGCGCGTTCCATCAATGAGGCGGTGATGGCCAATCTGGAGCCGCTGTTAGCGCTGACGCAGGTGGTGCATGTGACCGGCGCTCTGGATTGGGAAAAGGTGGCGGCGCTGGCAGCGGCGCTGCCGGAGGCGGCGCGGGGACGTTACCATGCATTTCCCTATCTGCATGAAGAGATGGGGGCGGCGTTGGCGGCTGCGGATCTGGCGCTCTCGCGTGCGGGGGCTTCGGTGTTGGGCGAATTCCCGTTTTTCGGCCTGCCCGCGATTCTGGTTCCTTATCCCCATGCCTGGCGCTACCAGAAAGTCAACGCGGAGTGGCTGGCGCAACGGGGCGCGGCAGTGGTGACGCCCGACGAGACGCTGGCCACGACGCTGCTGCCCCTGGTCAGCGAGCTGCTGCGTTCGCCGGAGCGCTGCGCGGCCCTACGCGCTGCGGCGCAGGAACTGGCGCGTCCCGACGCAGCGCGACGCATCGCCGACCTCATGCTTTCGTGGGGACAGGGGGCTTGAAATGGTGCCTTTAGAGACCGTTTTTGTGGGCCTGGTGCTTCTCTTCGGCCTGGTGGGCATGTTGCGGGGCTGGGCCAAGGAGCTCCTGGTCACTTCATCGGTGGTGCTGGCGCGTTTCATCGAACTGGTGCTGTGGAGATTCATCCCGGTGGTGAATACCTCGCTGAAAACGCTGTCTGAGACAAAGCCGCAGGAGTGGTTTTACGTGCGTTTTGGGATCTTCGTGATCATCATCTGCTTTGGGTATGCCACGACAAAAATCTCGACGACGCTGGGGGCCAAGGCGCGCAAGGACAAGTTGCAGGACAGCCTGTTGGGCTTCTTTCTGGGGGCGCTGAACGGCTTTTTGATTGCCGGCGTCGTGTGGGGCTTCCTGGCGGACCCAGGACTCAACTATGGGATATGGCACATCACGCCGCCGACCACGGCCTTTGCACAAGACCTGCTGCGCTATTTGCCGTTGAGCTGGATGACGGATGAGATCCTGTTCGTCAGCATAGCGCTGGCCTTTACTTTCGTGCTGATCGTATTTGTGTGAGGAACAGGGACATGGCAATGTCAACGGGGGAGCTGTTGCGCGTAGAGGGAGGAGATTTAGGGCCGCTGCAGGCCGGGCGTGAAGCCCTGGAATTGCACATTCGCCCTTTGACGGTCTTCATCGGCGAGCAAGGGACGGGAAAATCTTTGCTGAGCCAGCTGCTCTATTTTTTCCGTGATGCGGAATACCTGTTGGCACGCTACGGTGGGCAGAGTGACCCCGACACGGCGGTGCGCGCTGTGGTGGAGGGTATTCGTAGCGGCGATTCGACCAATCGGGCTCTGGCATCTTTTTTGAAGCCGGGAGAGGTAGCACGGATCAGCTACATCCAGGGAGCTGCCCTGGCATCGGAGCGCCGGCGGGTGATTTCCATCCGGCAGAAGGATCGCAAGATCTCGCCTTTGAAGCCTTTTAACCAGGAAGTTGAGGGTTGGCTTCGAGCCTGGTTTGCCGATCCCTCGCAACGCCCGCAATTTGCTCAGGCGTTGTTTATACCGGCGGAGCGCTCTTTTTTCTCCCGGTTTGTGAATACGGATCCGGGCATGTTAGGGCATAAGGTTTTGCCTTTGACCATGCGGGAGTTTTCCCGTGCTTTGACCGAGGCGGGACGGATCTTTCAGGAATGGCAGCGAGTAGGAGGGACTATACCCTCACAGGCGCGCGTCATTGAAGGGATTGTTGAACCTGCTTTGCGCGGCAAAGTGCGGTATTCGCAGCTGGGGCGCTTTGCCGGTCGGTGGCAATGGATTCCTGAGGGGACCGAGCAGCCCATCGAAATCGAGATGGCTTCCTCTGGACAAATGGAAGCCTGGCCGTTAGTGTTGGTGGCGCAGACGCTTTGGGGGCTGCCCGAGCCGGCCCGTCCGGTATATTTACATCTTGAGGAGCCAGAAACGCACCTTCATCCAGCCGCACAGCGGGCCCTGGTGAAAATCCTGGCCTACCTGGTGAATCAGGGTTTCCACGTGACCTTAACGACGCATTCGTTGACGGTGCTCTATGTGCTGAATAATCTGATGCTGGCATCGGAGCTCAAAACGGGGGACAATCAGCCTTTTCTTAAGCCAGAGGTCCCCGCCCCAGAATTGCGCCTTGCGCCGGCCCAGGTAGAAGCTTATTTCTTTGCTCGCGATGGTCGGGTGCGGAGTTTGCTGGATCGGGAAGAAGGCTTCATCAGCGAAGCCGAGCTGGGGCGTGTGGGTGAGGAACTGAGCTATGAGATGAATCTCATTGGCGCGTTGCGCTGGCAACTTCAGCAAGCCGCTGATAACGCAGGAGGGTGATGGAATTCCTATCCAAATGTCCAACCCATGGCGCTCGCGCTAATTGTATGGTGGAGGCGTCAAACGGCCAGGAGCTCTGCTTTGTGGGAGATCTGCCTGTAGTGGTGGTTCAAATTGACGCGGATGATTGCTTTTGGCCCGGAGATCAGCGTCCTGATGCAGTGTTGATTGCCGAACTTCCGCCAACAGTACGGAGAGAACGTTTTGTGGTTGGGTTCGTGGAATTGAAATCACGATTGCGCCCGGCTGAACATAAAGCGAGTTTGCAGCAATTGGAAATGGGGATTTCCCATTTTGAACCCAGTGCACGCTTGGGTGGATTCCTTTCACATGGCGACGCCCACCATAAGCGTTGGAGTGAGGGCCAGGATGTTTTGGCTGTCATGCCCGATGGCCCTCACCGGGTGGCTGCCATCTCAGTGGGGTTTAGAGAGGGCCGGAGATTCCCTCCTCAAGTTAGACAGACGGTATTTTTCTGCAGCATGATTCTGGCTCAACACCACCCTACTCGTGTCACGCAGGATACTTATGAATTCCTGAAGGGCACGGGGCTGCTTACGACGCTTTGAGGCGCCTCAAATGGTGAAACTGGCAGAGGTACGACAGATTCATATCGTGGGCATCGGCGGGGCCGGGATGTCGGCCATCGCCCGGGTGCTCAAAGCGCGGGGCTTTGCCGTCCAGGGCTCCGACCGGAGTGCGGGGCGGCTTGTCGCCGACCTGCGCGCTGAGGGCATCCCCGTGACGCTGGGGCACGCCGCGGAGAACCTCGGCGCGGCGGATGTGGTGTTGGCGTCCTCGGCGATCTCCGCTGAGAACGTGGAACTGCAGGCGGCGCGCGCGCGCGGCATCCCCGTGCTGCAACGTCCCGATTTCCTGCCGCTGCTGCTGGAAGGCTACGACGTCATTGCCGTGGCCGGCGCGCACGGCAAGACGACGGTCACCGGCATGATTGCGACGGTGTTGCTGGCGGCCGGCCTTGATCCTTCATATATCATCGGGGGCGTGGTGGGGAATCTCGGCAGCAACGCCCGCAGCGGCAGCGGCCCGCATTTCGTCATCGAGGCGGATGAGTACCGGAACACGTTTCTGGCGTTGGAGCCGACTATTGCTGTGGTGACCAATGTGGAGTTCGACCATCCTGACAGTTTTGCCAGTCCGCGTTTCCTGCGCCTGGCGTTTGGGGAGTTCACCCAGCGCATTCGGCCCGGCGGCACGTTGATTGCCTGCCATGATGATCCCGTGGCGCACGCGATAGCGGCGGCCTATCACGCCAGCCAGGGCCGGGTGACCCTTTACGGGCTGGCGGAAGGGGCAGACGTCGCCTGGCGCGCGGTCAACGTGCGCGCTAACGCCGCGGGGGGAGTGGATTTCACGGCGCTCGAGCACGAGAGGCCGCTGGGAGACGTGCATTTGCAGATTCCGGGGGCGCACAATGCCCTCAACGCGCTGGCGGCGCTCGCCGTGGCGGCGCAGTTGGGAGTGCCCTTCGAGACGGCTGCGGCGGCGCTGGCGACTTTCTCCGGGACCGCGCGGCGTTTTGAAATGTTGGGCGCGGCGGGCGGGGTGACGGTGATTGATGATTACGCGCATCATCCGACCCAGATCCGCGTGGTGCTGGCGGCGGCGCGCGAACGTTATCCCGGCCAACGGCTGCTGGCGGTGTGGCAGCCGCACACTTTCAGCCGTATCAAGGCGCTCTGGGATGATTTCATGACGGCGTTCGCGCAGGCGGATCGGGTGCTGGTGTTGCCGGTGTATGCCGCCCGTGAGGTGGACGACGGCAGCTTCACGCAGGACGATCTGGCGGCGCAGCTGGCGCATCCGGCGGCGCAGGCGGTGGCGTCCCTGGACGAGGCGGTGCGGCTGCTGGAAGCGCTTGTCGCGCCGGGCGATGTGGTGCTCCTGATGGGCGCCGGCGACGAGTATGTGATCGGTGAGCGGTTGTTAGCGCGATTGCGAAAGGAGACGGTGGCATGTCCAGATTGATGGAAGCTTTGGCGAAACTGGCGCGGGTGCAGGAACGCAAGAAATCCCGCTATCGTGCCTATCAGTCGCAGGCGCTGAGCTTGAAGATGCAGCTGGTCGAGCGCGCCCCGAGCGCGGCGTCGCGGAGGTCTACGTCACGGTGAAAGCCGATGTGGAAGTCCGTCTGGAGACGCTGGCCCGCCAGCTGGGAGCCGTCGCCGAACGCCAGGGGCGTCTGGCGCGGTATTCGATGGCAGGCATTGGCGGCCCGGCAGAGCTGCTGGTGACGGCCCCGGATCGGGAAACCCTGGTGCAGGCGATCCTGGGCGCACGCGCGTTGGAGCTGCCGGTGTGGGTCTTTGGCGGGCTGACGAATTGTCTGATCTGCGACGCGGGCTTGCCTGGCGTGGTCGTGCTCAATCACGCGCGGGGGTACCGATTTGAGGAGCACTTTCGCCTCCATGCCGAAACCGGCGCATTGGTAGCGCCGCTGGCGCGAGCCGCGCTGCAGCGCGGCCTGGGAGGGCTGACGTGGGCCGTGGGGTTGCCCGGCACCGTGGGGGGCATGGTGGTGAACAACGCCGGCGCTTTTGGCGGTGAGACCTCCATGGTCCTGCTTTCGGCGGAGCTGCTCAGCCCCGCCGGGGAGATCGTCCAGGTTGAGCCGGCGTGGTTTGAGTTCACGTATCGGCGTAGCCGGCTCAAGGGCTCTCAGGAGGGATGGATGGTACTGTCCGCGGTGTTCCAATTGCGGCCCGCCGAGGCGGCGCAGCTGCAGGCGAAAGCGGACGAGTACACGGCGCGGCGGCTGCGGGCGCAGCCGCCGGGGCGCACCCTGGGCTCGACGTTCAAGAATCCGCCGGGGGATTACGCAGGTCGGTTGATCGAGGCCGCCGGGTTGAAGGGACGGCGCGTGGGCGGGGTGGTCATCTCGCCGCAACACGCCAATTTCTTCGTCAACGAGGGCGATGGGACGGCGGCCGACTATCTCGCGTTGATCTGTCTGGCGCAGACGGAAGTGGAACGGCAGTTCGGCGTCCATTTGGAGCCGGAGATTGAATTTTTCGGAATGGAGTGTCACTGTGGGGGATAGATTGAAGGTGGCGGTGCTGTTTGGCGGGCGCTCTGGCGAGCACGAGGTGAGTCTGGCCTCGGCGCGATCGGTGCTGGGGGCCCTGCAGGCCGAAATATTTGAGGGCGTTCGCCCGGTGGCGTTGTTGCCCGACACGCTGCGGCGGGGCCTGTGGGAAATCGAGCCCCTGGACGGGGCGGCCCGGTTGCGCCTGTTTTCGCGCGTGGATGTGGTTTTCCCGGTATTGCACGGCACGTTCGGCGAGGATGGCGCCCTCCAGGGCCTGCTGGAGCTGGCGGACGTGCCCTATGTGGGCTGCGGCGTCCTGGCCTCGGCGGTAGCCATGGATAAGCTCCTTTTCAAGGACGTCTGCAAGGCGCATGGATTGCCCATCGCCGCCTACGTGGGACTCAGCCGTCGTCGGTGGGAGCGTGAGCCGCAGGCGGTGTTGGAGGAAGTCGAAAGCACTTTGCCTTACCCGATTTTTACCAAGCCGGCGAATTTGGGCTCGTCGGTGGGGATCACCAAATGCCGGAGCCGCTCGGATTTGTTGGAAGGCCTGCAGGAGGCCGCCTGTTACGACCGGCGCATTCTGGTTGAGCAGGCGGTGCCGGCGGCGCGCGAGATTGAGGTGAGCGTGCTGGGCAACGAGGCGCCCTCGGCGTCGGTGCCGGGTGAGATCATCCCCAGCCGCGAGTTCTACGATTACGCGGCGAAGTATCTGGACGAGGGTGAGCACGCCTCGCAGCTGCTCATTCCGGCGCCCCTCAGCGCCGGGCTGAGCGAGCAGGTGCGGGAGCTGGCCATTCGCGCGTATCGCGCCATTGATGGGGCCGGCATGGTGCGGGCGGATTTTCTGCTCGATAACGCGAGCGGCACGGTGTATCTGAACGAACTCAACACGATTCCGGGGTTCACCAAGATCAGTATGTACCCGAAATTGTGGGAAGCGACGGGCGTCCCCTATCAGCGCCTGCTGAGCTGGTTGATTGATCTGGCGTTGGAGCGGCATGGGGAGACTGCGCGTTCGGAGCGGGTGTATCGTCCCGGCGCGTGAATTACGAGCGTCAGCAGGGGGAGGGGAGCATGGCCAGGCGAAATTATCCTCGAACTGCAGCCCTGTTAGGGGCGCAGCCGGTGGTGGTGCGGCAGGTCCAGGGCAGTCATCACCAGGTTCAGACGGTCGCCCCGGCATTCCGGGTTCCCTGGCGCGTGTTGCTGCCGGTCCTGTTGCTCGCGGCGGCGCTGCTCTGGCTGTGGCTCGATCCCAGCTGGTATGTGGACGCGACTCGGGTGCGGGTGACCGGCGCCTCCGCTATGGAGACCCGCCGCGATGTGGCGTTGGCGGGCCAGGTATTGGGGTTGCACGGCCTGTGGTTGCGTCCGAGCGCCATCATCTCGCAGGTGCTGGCCGCCGTGCCGGTGGTGGCGGAAGCGGACGCTTCCTGCCGCATCTATCCCGCGTCGTGCACGATCGCCGTTCGAGAGCGCGAGCCGGTGTTGCAATGGCTTGCGCCGGAAGGGACCTTCTGGGTGGACGCGGAGGGGCTGGTGATGCCGGTGCGTTCGGAGCGGGACGACCTGCCGGTCATCAGCGGTCCGCTGCCCGCCGGTGCGGTACCCCCGGCGGTGCTCGATGGGATGCGCGCCTTGCAGGCCCTGAACCTGCCAGGGGGCGCAGTGAGCTATCACCCCCAACGGGGATTGTTG
>Ga0179935_1153559_pt1 | contig 9820 bp, 11 predicted proteins | sample AD_UKC057_sludge_FD_135920 | JGI IMG/M metagenome (GOLD analysis project Ga0179935, IMG submission 135920) | Active sludge microbial communities of municipal wastewater-treating anaerobic digesters from Illinois, USA - AD_UKC057_MetaT... | ecosystem: Engineered > Bioreactor > Anaerobic >... | reverse complement strand
TAGGTATTGGTTTTAGAAAAACCGGTCCCTGCAGATTAAGTAAAGTTAAAGGAGCTTCTATGAATCGCACGTTACGAGAGATAAAAAAACTAAAAACTTAAAACGGGGTACAGTACAGTTTAGTTTAGTTATCTAGTGTAGCTACTTTACAAGCTAATTCAACTCGGAGGTGTTGCCATGTTGTGACTGGTAGACGAAGATCCAGATTAACCGTCGTTAAATTACAGCGTGTTAGGTATTGGTTTTAGAAAAACCGGTCCCTGCAGATTAAGTAAAGTTAAAGGAGCTTCTATGAATCGCACGTTACGAGTGGAAAAAATGAAAGATGTTTCAAGCCGAGCGCTGTTCAATATTTATGGCTCGCCGACTTGTGGAAAAACAACTTTGTGTCTCTTTCTTCGTGGCATTGGGATGAATGTCTTAGATACTAACGACATTCAGTTTCTTTCGATGACAAAAGAAAACTTCGAACAGTTAACGCAAGAAGTCGATATCGTAGTCACAAATCTAACTAATTTAGGTAGACCTCATCTTTCTTTTCAGCTTAATGAGGCCGATACGATTCAACGGTTTATGTTACGCGAAGGAATTCGTAATCCTGAATTAACTCGTAAGATCTCGGGATGGCATTTAAATGATTTAAGGCGAGACGGTATTTTAGGTACCTATAAGTTGTCCAGAAGTGAATATATTACGACCTATTTACCGGACATTTTAAGTGTGTTGCCTAGCGAACTTAAGAGAAAAGCCGTTGTCTTTGGGTCCGAGGTATTCGCCAACCTTCAACGAAGTGAAGGTCGAAGCAGAGAACTCGTTCACTTCTCTAATTTCTTCTTTTTCCTCTCAAAGTGGAATGTCGATGGTTTATTTCGGAGCTGGGTCAATTTACGCACAAGGAATATTGACTCAAAACTGCAAATGTACGCATGGCTGTACAAATCATAAGGAGGTTCTATGAAACCTAAAAACCATCATAGCGATGCTGATCGTTTATCGTTTGTAACTGGTCTTCTTATTAAAACGGAGTCCGGTTCGAATAAGATCGATGTTACTAGGTTCTTTCCTAAGTTCGGTATAGTTGCAGTTAATCACGTTTCTCTTCTTGTAGATCTAATTAATGACCCCCGTACGGAAGTTGAAATGTCGCTACAAGCTGAAGGAAAGTCAAGTCAAGTCGTTTATGTATTAGACAGAATCAGGAAATTCTTCTTTTATAGAAGGATTATTGTAACTAACGAAATTATTGACCTTTGCTTAAGAGGTTTAATACGCTGTCCTGATTTCCTGTTGCAAGATTTATTAGTAGTAATCGAGATCATTCGATTTAGTAATCACAGAAAGGAGGAGCTATGAGTAAGTCGACAAACGAAATCCGGTCTTACGGCAAGAAATTTAACGAAACTTTAAAAAAGGAGGTTTATAACGGGGGAGCCTGCATGGGCTGTCTCGGTTTTTCTCAAATTGAATTCACGCTTGACGATGTTATTCAGTCTGCCAAAGATGATCCTGAGGCGTTCAATCGACAAGGCCGGGAAAACGCTGTTAACGCAGCAATAAGCATTTCTAAGCTGGAAGACAGCTCGGAACAGTCTGCCAAAGATAATCCTGAGGCGTTCAATCGACAAGGCCGGGAAAACGCTGTTAACGCAGCAATAAGCATTTCTAAGCTGGAAGACAGCTCGGATTGACCTATGGTAACTGTTGAAGATTTCAAGACGCGAGACATTAGGATTAATAGAGCGCTAGCTCTTTTTTCGCGCGCTGCGTCTGAGAAACAATACTTGCACATTCATCATTCGCAGAGTAGTTCGCGCAATACCTCTCTTTCTGATATCTATGCTTGGCATAAGAAGAGAGGTTTTAACGAAATAGGTTACCATTTTTTGGTATTTCGTGAGGATTTTGTGCTGGGTAGAAGTGTAGACAAAAAACCTGCCTCTATTGAAAATCACAATTTAGGAGCATTAGCAGTATGCTTTGTCGGAAACTTCGACTCTGAGCTACCAACGGCGTTTCAAGAAAAAATGCTGCAACTTATTCTTAAACAATGGAAAGTTGCTGGTCATGTTGACTTTACAGACGTCTTTGCTCACAGAGACCTTGATAATCGGAAGTCTTGTCCTGGCGCAAATTTGTATAATTTGTTACAAAAATGTAAAAAAGAGGTGTTGCTATGACTTTTCAAGACGAATTTCGAGAATTCTTCCGTGCGTTGGAAAACAAAAGAGTTACTGAATTTCGCTCTTTTTTGGACGAGAGGAATCTCTCGTATTCCGACCCAGAAGGTTTTTTGGAGTTTTTGTTCAAGTTTAATCGGCGTTATCGCGCAACTAAAGATGCTTACGCCTTAGCTGATCGGGGTTTGCTTACGATCAAAGATAAGTATGTCGTCAGTAATTCTTTACTAGGAGCGATAGTTCGAGTTTTGGTGTCAACGCGCCAATCTAATGATACTACTTCAGTAAATGACATGCTTGAAGAGTTAGCACAAGCTTCAGTTTCAGTTCGTAGAGATTTTTTCTCTGCAATGTTGCGTCACAATATGCTTGGCAATAACTTAACGAGATTCATGTCGAATTTTAGTGTAACCACAGAAGGCGCTAGCCAGCGCGTAATAAAACCGTTAATTGATTCTTCTGACCTTTCTTTTCCGATTGATGTACAGGAAGTAGCTACATATCGTGGTTTCAACTTCCTTCGTAACCAAGAAGGTCTTAAAGCTAATGACGAGCTCAAGCTTGACGAAAGGCAAGAATCTTTAGTTCTTCTTCCGATTAGTAACCCACGCTCTAAAGGAAAGAAGAAGAAAGTAACGACTAGTGAGGTGAAGGAGTGCGGTAATGAACAAAAATAAGGTCATTACAAGCTACAATAATGCTCCCTTTAGTTTTAGTTTTAATGTCGTCGATCTCGTAAAACTTTTCCGTATGTTAAATTCGACGAACGACGAAACTTTCAGTGCTAAATTCGAACCGAAGGTACTTAACTTACTACGCGATTTAGGTTTTCAGATCAGAGATCTTAATACGGCGGCTGATCAACCTTTAGATCCTACGACTCCTGTTGAAAGTGGGGAGAACGGAGGTGGAGAAGAAAAATCTAACGATACCAACTCTGTATCAGAAAGACCTGAAGCCGGATTGGACACTCCTAGAAAGATCGAACAAACCGCGCCTTACAGTGACACCCCTGTAGATGCGATTCGTGATTCACACGCTAAATCTGAACGCGTGAGGAAAAAGAAAAACGACGCTATCCGAAAAAAACGCGAAGCTGTTCTGAAATCGCCTAGGGTGAATTTCTCGTCGTCCATCGTTGACAATTATCTAGCAAAGATGGCGAATCCGAATGTAAACGAACCGAAGGAGGGTGATAATGAGTAAGAACTCGACACAAAAGTTTCAGGGCGAAATTAAATCGTCTGATAACGACAGCAAAAAAGCAAAACTGACTGCGAAAGGAATCGACTCTGTCGTTACGCTTGTAACTAAGAAACAAGGTTTTGACGAGGCTGCAGCGTGTAATTCTTTTTTGAATCCTAAAGAAGGGACCTTGCTTTTAACCTCGACAATTCAACCTGAAAAAACGATGTCTAGCAACTCAAATTTTTCAACATTGTATCAGACGATAAGTTTTGGTGCTACTGGTTCAGCAGTTTTTGCAGCAAGAGATGTTAAAAGTATGTCCACTTCCTCATTCGAAGATCATGTAATAGCGCAGATTAAACGCATTCCACAAAATCAGTATGAAGGATTCATCGCGACTTTGACAAATAAGTCAAGTCATGACGATCTGGCCTTTTCTCGGGTGGCATCTCCATATTACAGTAAGCTGCTGAAGGGCATCTCAGTTGTACGAGAAAAGAATTTGGCGGACCAGAAGGCGTATGACGCGATTAAAACCGAAGATATGGCGCTCCCATCCTCAATTTTCTGGTCTCCGGACAACGGTTGGGTTTATTCCGAAAGCGTGAGGAATCTTATATCTGGAAATGACACAGCTGAAGAAGTAAAATACCACTACAACTCACTCCTAATTGTGCCTAACCCCGGATGTGATACTGCCACACAAGAAGATATCTCAGAACGAATTATGTTAATGTGCGAAGTATTCGTCGTTAAGGCTTTAATGGGAGCAATACTGAGTCAGTCATAATGCGAATATCGCAAGATGCGTTAGCCGATATCTTAACGCGATTTCCTGCAGCTAAACGAAGATTCGCGACAAATTTGGATCGTTCCAACTTCGAGGTCCTTCCAGGTGTCGTTGTGGACAAGCGAGCATCAAGTGACTTTTCCGATTTTGTATACGATCTTTTTTCGAAGCTTACACCTCTGATGTCGAAGACGGTAATCGAGGAAGGCGTGTTAGTAAATTCAGACGATATGACTGCGTTGCCACAGCTCCTTCAGAATCCCTCTTTCTTGCCTTATCCTCTATCGCAACCAAAAAAAGTAGATACAGAAGAAACTGAGCGGATGGAGAAATTGGTACACGGACTCGCTCGCTATGCTTTTAGCAATGGTGAGTTCACGAATATCCAATTAAACAGCGTGTCTACTAGCGGTGCTTTCACGTACCACTTCGATCGAACGAAAAAGAAACAGAACGCTTTACGGGCCATTGCAAATTGTGAAGAAATTCTGAATATCTGTACGAAAATCATGAAAGACAAAGCAACGTATGGTGATCTGTACGAGGCTGGATTGCCTTGTGTGTATACCGTTAACAGAAGAGTTCAAGAAACTGATAAAGTTAACGTGAAATTCAATGAAGTCGGAGTGACTGAGGTTTCCGCGAAAGTACGCCGCGTTTGGGACGGAAAAAAGTTTGTATATCAAGATCGTATGTACGCAAAAAACTTCTCGAACAGACCTTTGGCAGCTCCAAGAGAGAGGCTTTTTTACGGCTCTACTTCTGAGATGAGCACCTTAGTATCGGTACTAGGTAATTTTTTACAAAACAGCATCAAGAAAACGTTACCTAGATTCTATGACAACAGTCATGCTGGGATGTCAAAAGCTGTTAAGACGAAGAAATCTATCTTTACGTTAGATGTGTCGAATTTTGATACTAACATAGCTGCACGATACATCCGAGCTATGCTTAGTGCCATTGACGGACTCGATCCTCGTGTGATAGATTTAGTACTCGTTAGTATTTATGCTCCGGTCGTGACCTACCAAAAAACGCAGTACGAGAACCAAGTTGTGATATTACGCGGAGATGATATGAAATGGGAAGAACGGGTAGCTACTCATTTCGGTAATATGACTGGCCATCCCCTTACTTCGATCATTAACAAAATTGTCGGAGGAGGTCTCTTCCTAGAGATAACAGCGCAGCTAGACGGTTTCGACGTATTAACCATGTCTCAAGATGAGGTTAACCGTTGGATTAGCAGCAAAATGCAGCAACATGAACAAGAAGGTAAATTCGATACAGTTGTTGCTTCGTTTTCTGGTGGCAATTCAGGAGATAATATCTTCTTTGCTGAGGAAGCCGCAGTTAGCGTAATAAAACCGTTAATTGATTTTTCTAACCTTTCTTTTCCGATTGACGTACAGGAAGTAGCTACGTATTGCGGTTTCAACTTCCTTCGTACCCAAGAAGGTCTTAAACCGATCTATAAGACGCTAAATCTCATCGCACGTACTTTAATACCTGAAGTGCCTCTGTCCCATCCCCGGAAGAAACTCTATAAGATTGGATTTAACTGTCGCTTAGAGTTATACCGAGATAACCCATTTTTCCGGGAGGTAATGCAAGTTCTAAAAGACACTCTTCTTCGCCATTACAATTTCGATATCCTCGGTCCAGAAATGGCTGTCTCGGCTTATGACAAGGCTTTACTAGGGATAAGCGCTCATGGAGCAGACTTAGACGCAATCGCAGAGTTTATAGAGGATCCTAACAAGATTCATTATAAACTAGACATTGCCAAGTTACCGCCTGAGTTGCTAAGGACGCACTACGAACCTCTTACACCGGCTGAATACGAACCAGCTATAAAATCGTTTTTTAAAACCAAATTTGGAGGATTTAATGATCAGGAAGTTGCGTAATTCGATTGCTACTCCGTATGGAGTACTCCCTCTGTCTCTTGCAAACCCTGACAGTGAAGGTGCGTTAGCACTTGACTCGTCGCAGTCGGTTGATGGGTCATACTTACCCGTTTCGTTACCAATAGAGAAAGTAGTCCCAGTGATGATCGCGAAGTTGATTTCGCTTTGTAGCCGTGATTTATCTCGTTGCCCCATCAAGTTGGATCAGTTGGATATAAACAGTAAGAAAGCTTGGGCTGAGTTTGTTATCCACGTTTATGAGCATAGAGCTGACTATGGTGAATTGTATTCTCATCTTTTTTTGGGTGGCCATTTAGCTACTGCTCCGGTTACTTATGATCTGCGTATTGATAATCCACGAGATTACCTACTCCCTCACTCTCCACGTACAGCTTCCGTTCTTCCTTTTTCCGGTTCGTATCTCTTTGTAGGAAGTCCTTCAGTTGGTAAATCATACTTTATCAACAATGTAATGAAGAAGCAAGACGCGTCGCTCGTCGTTGTTTCTTTTCGCGAGCGTGGTGATCTCAGTTCGCTTCAGCTTACGCAAAGCGGAATGTTCATGTTAATGCACGCTGCTCTCGTTCTAGGTAGAGATATAGTAATAGACTCTATCTACATGGAAACTGTCTTCGACAATAGTGCTAAGATGCAGACTGGTATTAGTCGTGGAACTTTTAATGACTTTGCAACTTTATCTACCTACGCGAAGATCGCAAACACAGCTGTTGTACAAGTAATGACTTGGCCCACTTCTCGCATCGATGTTGCTATGGAGATCCTAAACATGGCTACAGCTACTAGCGACGGTCTTATAACTCGTGTTAAACTAAGCGACGGTGACCGTCTAGCTTTGGTTTCGCTCCACGATAAGTTCGACCGTGCTTTCGTTCCTATTTCAGAATTAGGTAAAGCTGATTACGATCAAGGGGTAGATCAGTTTAGTTTTGCTTCCGATTCAATGGATCAGCTAACCAGTGATGCTGCTTCTTTTTCGAGAGTTTTTCGACTTCTCAACACGAACAACTCTTATCAGACCGACACGGACCTAGAAAATTCAGCGCGGCTCGGAGTTTCTGTGGCGCTGGACAATGAAACAAAAGTTAACGATTTTGGAGGTTTCTAATGCGAGTAAAAAATTTACTCAAGCTAACAAACGAGTCGGGATATGCCTATGTATTTAAAGATTTTGGTGTAGGTAAAGTCGATAAACTTTTCCCTACCAGAGCTTCGAATGCTGTTGATTCAATACTGGATATTATTAAAGGAATTGTATCTAAAGACAAAGTGATTTCAGTAAGTATGTTAGCTAGTAGCGAAGTTGTTTCAGAAATCAAAACTAGCTTGACTGATGATCTTTTTATGGCAATTACGCTTTTGTCAAATCGTACCTTCCTAAACGATTTGAGGAAAAATCTTGACGGTACATCCAGTGACTATGTTCCTGTAGCTATGCTAAAAGCTTCTCGAACTTCTATTTACGAAGTTGAAGATCTACTTCGTGTAATTGAGAGGACTTTTAAGAACGGTAAGGCTAGCTACTCCGCATCTTTAAAAACGCAGGCAATTGTGAGTCGAATTATCGTTTCTCTCTTCGATGCTTGGGAATTGATTGGTTCATCGTATAATGTATACGATAATTTCCGACTTAGGTCTAACTATGTAGCGTCGGTTGAAGAGTTGGGTTACGAAATGGCGAGAGCTAAACTTTTGGAAGCCTTCTCAAAAATCGTTCCTCCAAGCAAGCAAGACGCGACAAGTAATTATATGCGGTTGCCTGATGCTCTGTTTGCTGTAGGTATTCAACTAGGAATCGTCGTTCGAGAATACTTCTTTTCAAAGGAACCCCTCGAGTTTATTCTCAAAGGGCTCTTTTCTCGGCTATTCAATCGAGATCTTCCGGAGGAACTGCGCTCTTCTTCTTTTTTCGATGCGTATGCCGATAACTGGACTTTAACCGATTTTATTTTTCGTAATTTCGGATACTTCTCGAAGAACTACAAAATTAAAAACGAGTCTAGTTTTTCGTACGCTACGGCTCGAGCGGCTGAGTATTACGGTTACCTGGATTCCAGGTGGTCTAGGTTAGAAAGAAAGCCAGTGTCAGAATTGGCTGGTTTTTACCGATATGATTTGCGTATCTCGAACGACTTACCCGCTCTAATCCACGGATATGTTCCGGTTAATAGTTCTGAGAGACCTCTTGAATTCCTGATGCTCAACGCAACAGGAAAAGTCACTGCACCCGGGTTCAACAGATACGAAGTGGTTGAAGTGCAGAAGGAGAGTAATGTACATTTTCAATCGCTGTCTCATCTCCAACAACGAGTAAATATTGGAGCAGTTGACTATCTTATAAAGCACGCTCTTGATAATTTAGATATTGCAGTTAGCGTGTACGATGCTCCACTTATATTCCTCGAGGCTTCAGAAACCTTTTTTGAACAGAGTTCTCTAGAGATTTTATCTCGTTTCAGAACTATCTTTATGGCAGCAGACATTGGTTTCTCTGATGGTTCTGACTTCGATGGTATCGTAGACAAAGTGCAGCGCGGTAGTCTAGACATTACCGATTTATATACACTTTTCGAATACTATTACAAGCCTCGAGTTGTGGGTACGGGTCAGAGTAACTCGTTAATTTTTGGAGTTGTAGGAATTACTGGTGAAGGTTTTCACCTCACCCGGGATCCTCTCTTCTTGAACATCTGGTCTTCTGAGAACGATTCTTTAAGCGCTGTAGCCTTTAACCAACCTCAGACTGATTTCGTTAAAGATTATCAATGGTTGAGAGAGGGGTACCAAGTTGAACGACACTTTCTATCGAAAGATGATCTACTTGAGTGGATTGCGTACACCGACAGCTTTTCTCCCACTCCTGAACCTCGTGCTCTACGAACATACATTGATAATTCGACTAAACCTATCTTAATTCGAGACGAAGCTGGTGCTATTAAGAAACATATCTTACCGAATGTCTCGTTAAGTAGTAACATTCAAGTTAATGGAAGTTTTATATACAAGCACATTGTCAAACTTCCAAACGCTTTTTGGAACCAGTTGCGCGCAAAGCTTAACAGCTTCTATTTCGCTCAGTTATTGGTTTCAACTTCGACTAATGCTCCAGTGTATGTCTACGCGTCGGAAGTTCAGAAGCACACTCTCGACGGTCTTTGCGCTTTAATGGAGACTGACGAGGTATCCAAAACTATCTCGTATCTTCTGGCTTCAGTTCCGGTCCGTAGAGGCAGACTTCAAAATGTGCTTATGAATGCTTTTGTAATTGGCTTAAGAGTCATTACATCACTTTCTCGTGTACATTCTGAAGACATGGCAGGTGTTATTGACTTTGAATTGAACCTGTTGAAATCGGTAACTCGTTCGAACGGCAATACAATTCATAATGACAACAGTATTGAAAGCTATCTGGTACACAGAGATAGTTTCAAACGGTTGTTCGGTTATGGATTATGAAAACTTTTTTAATAGGCCTCGTTTTGCTTTGCGGTTGCAGCTCGCATCCTACGATACCAGACTTCTTCTTTTTATCTCAAGAAGTTAAAGAAAATCCGTGGTTACTTACACTAGGCGCGCTGTATCAGGTATCGCCTACCGACAGCAGTGAGGTACGGAAAATTGTCATTCAAGAGGCTGTTAAATTCTCAAGATATCGTTTATGCTTGAAAGCAGGTTTACCCTACACCGAATGTGTCAAGCTTTTTGATGCAAATCGCAAGACCGCTGATTATTACTAG
>Ga0179935_1021456_pt1 | contig 9837 bp, 8 predicted proteins | sample AD_UKC057_sludge_FD_135920 | JGI IMG/M metagenome (GOLD analysis project Ga0179935, IMG submission 135920) | Active sludge microbial communities of municipal wastewater-treating anaerobic digesters from Illinois, USA - AD_UKC057_MetaT... | ecosystem: Engineered > Bioreactor > Anaerobic > Digestate... | reverse complement strand
TATGAAGCAGGTTTTACCCTGGCTTTTAACTTGCCTTTACCGAATAGCCTTTGGGCATCATAGACGAGCGGAGTTGCCACGAACATCGTAGAATAACATCCAAAAATAACACCTATCAGCAGCGCAAAACTAAATCCCCGGATACTGGTTCCGCCAAATATGAAGATAGCGAGGAGAACCACCAACACAGTCAACGAAGTACTAAATGTACGCCGCAAACAAGCGTTCATCGCATGGTCCATATTGACCACTTCAGCACGTTTTGGATACAGATGCCGGTATTCCCTGATCCTGTCAAAGATAACCACGGTGTCATTGATAGAATACCCGACAATCGTCAGGATGGCACCGATAAAAACCTGGTCGATTTCGAGAGAGAAAGGTAGTACTTTCCAAAACAAAGAATAAAATCCCAGTGTGACGATGACATCGTGAAAAAGGGCAAGAACCCCACCCAAACCATATTGCCAGTGTGTAAACCGCACATACACATATACAAATATGACTACAAGGGACAGAAAAATTGCAATAACTGCATCTCTTGTGATATCGTCAGAAATGGTCGGGCCTACCTTTTGTGAACTCAGGCGATGTTTGGAAATATAATCGTCAAAAGAGACATCCGTGAGAAATCCCCCAGCTGTCAATCCGTCGAATATCAGTTTTTCAACTTCATTATCTGCATCCTCACTTAAATCGTCAATATTATGTTTCGTCGTTATGCGCACCTGTTTGCTGGATCCGAAGGTTTTCACTTCAGGGGCTGATTCCAAAACAGCAGCCAGAGATTCCTGAACATCGGAAACCTTGACTTCCTTATCGAATCGGACGGTGTAAGTACGTCCACCGGTGAAATCCACACCCAGATCGAATCCGCGGATGGCAATTGAAAGCAGGGAGACCACAATAAAAAACCCGGAAATCATGTAAGCATATTTTCTGATTTCAATAAATTTGATATTGGTATAGCGCAGCCAATTACGGGTCAATTTAGACGTGAAGGTCAGACTAATGTTGTGCTTCATCTGCCACTCAAAAATTAAACGGGTAATAAAAATTGAAGTAAACAATGATGTCATAATACCAATGATCAGGGTAGTTGCGAAACCTTTAATTGGTCCTGAACCAAAGAAATAAAGGATTATTCCCGCGAACAAGGTGGTAACATTGCCGTCAATAATGGCAGACATCGCTTCTTTGAATCCTTCGTTGACCGCCAGTTTTACGCCTTTTCCGGCGAAAATCTCTTCCTGAATTCTTTCATAAATCAGCACGTTTGCATCCACGGCCATACCCATGGTAAGCACAATACCAGCGATCCCCGGAAGAGTCAGAACGCCCCCCAGTGAAGCGAGAATGCCCAAAATAAAGAAGACATTAAGAATCAGGGCCACGTTAGCTGCTAAACCTGCTTTTCTGCTGTAAAAAAACAACATATAGGCCAGCACAAGCAGAAAAGCCACCATAGTAGCAATAAGTCCCGATGAGATCGCTTCTTTTCCCAGTGAAGGTCCGACGATGTCTTCCTGCATGATCCTGGCAGGCGCCGGCATTTTCCCCGACTTTAAAATATTTGCGAGGTCGGTGGCTTCTTCGATGCTTTCCAGTCCCGTAATGCTCGAACGTCCTCCGGTAATTTCGTTCTGGACGGTGGGGAATGAACGCACGTAGTCATCCAGTACGATGGCTATTGATTTTCCGATATTCTCCTTGGTCATCCGGGCCCAGGTCTTGGCGCCTTCGCTGTTCATTGCCATGGCCACTTCAGGACGGCCGCCCATCTGGTCGTAATCCTGGCGGGCATCGGTGATCACATCTCCGGTCAATGGTGCCTTGCCGTCGCGGGATGTCGATTTCAGCGCAATCAGCCTGAAATAATTGCCTTCCTTATCCACGGAATTTGCAGTCCACCGGAAAATCATGTTGCGCGGGAATATGCTGCGGACCTGTTCCCTGGCAAAGATTTCATTTACCTCAGCGGTATCTTTGTAATGGGAGGTTCCCACCACGGGTCCCGGAAAGAGATTTCCGTTCTGATCGGTGCTGGGAGTCAGGATGGCAAATAACGGGTATTCCCTGCGGAAGTTTTCAAGATCGGAGGGAGAGGCTCCGCCAGCGATGGCTGATGTGTCGCTTTTTATCTCATCAAGGAGGGAACTGGTAGCCGTGGAGTCAGCCGATATAGAATCCGCAACGTCACTTTCTTCAACTGCAGCGGTTGTCGCGGCATGAAGAGAGTCCGCCGCAGCCGTGGCAAGAAGGGAGTCCGTCGTCCCGGTCAGGGCAGTCATCTCCCTGACTCTCTGGTTAACTTCCAGCATATAGGGGTAAACTTCCTGGTTTTCGTAGGTTTCCCAGAACTCAAGTTGAGCGGTCCCCTGAAGCAGCTTACGTACACGTTCGGGATTGTCAATACCCGGAAGTTCCACCAGGATACGCCCGCGGGTTTGTAACTGCTGAATGTTGGGCTGGGCCACCCCGAAGCGGTCAATACGGGTGCGGAGAACATTGAAGGAATTGTCAATGGCCGCGTCGGTCTGCTCTCTGATCACTTTCAGAACATCGTCGTTGGAAGAATCGAATTTCACCCTGTCCTTTAGCTCCAGGGTGTTGAAGATAGCAGCCAGCCTGGCATTGGGATCAATTTCAGCGAAAGCCTGCCCGAATAGCGTAACAAAGTCCTGTGTGCTGTTTCGCTGTAAGGAAACCGCCCGCTCCAGAGCGGCATTGAAGGTGGAGTCCGTGCTGTTGTTGGACATCGCCCTGATAACATCGACAACCGACACTTCCAGGGTGACATTCATCCCCCCCTTCAGGTCAAGGCCCAGGTTCATCTCCAGCTCTTTAACATCCTTATAGGTGAACTTCTTCAGCCCCAAAAAATTGTACACGTTGACACCGGAAATGGAATCGAGATAGGCATACTCTTTGGCCGGATCTCCCTGGGCAAACTCTTTTGCCTGTTTTTCCACCTGACGCGCTTTCCAGGTAAAGGTAAGCTGATACAGGCAGACTGCTGCCAGCAAAATGGCAAATGTTGTAATCGCACCTTTGTTCTGCATTGTTCAGTAAGTATTAAAATAATTGAGTATTTAATGTTTGTTTAGTTCTTGAGATTATTCCCCGGGATTTCCCCAAGAGTGAGCCGGTTTTGTGGCGGCAAAGATGGCATGGTCACGTGATATGGGCCTGCTGACCTGATCGGACCATTGTTTTCTGATAAAGACAGATACCCCACTTCCTCAGGGAAAGCTATTGTCAGGCAGGGGGTTGCCCATCGGGGCTCCCCGAATGACAATGCCTGTAAAAAAGCAGGTTCCGGGAAGCAAGGAAGGCATGGGGATCATCCCGCACCTCTTCTTTTTGGAGAAAAACCATCCTGGATTTTAACCGGACCATCAGGAAGCGTTTCAGTTTTTCATGAAAAGATTTCTTCAGCACTGTTTTCTGGACGGGAGTTTTCAGGCTCAGGGACCCATGGAGGGTACAATAAAAATGATCAGCCGGCGAAGCTTTCTCCTCCCCGGTATTGCGGGACGCTTCCATACGTACGTCATCTCCCTGGTGATGACTGTCGTACACCCAGGCAGCGGCCAGAAGCACCAGGAAAAATCCCAGCTTCAGCCACCCTTCTTTAGACAGTAACGTTGTCAGTTTCAAAATGCGTATGATTTGGCGGACGCAAATATACAGTTTATGAGCAGATTGACAAGCTCTGCCACGTCATTTTTTTCCTGTCCGGAGGATCAGCACCATCCGGGAATAATCGACAACGGCCTTGTGCTTCAGAAGAAAGTCGCAACCAATAAGCCCGCAGATCTTCCTGGAAGCGGCATGGAGATAAAGGTCATTGATATGCGACAGGTCGATCAGTGCCACGTTCAGCGAGGGGACCGGACAATCCCCAAGAGAAAAGGGATGCAGGATTCCCGTAGAAGTATCGAGGGATCCGGTGCCGATGCCCGCCGAGCGCACTTCGGTTCCCTCGTCGTGAGTTTCAGCCTCATAACAGCCGGAAAGGGTGCGGTCAAAGACCGTTTTCGAAGCACCGGTGTCAATCACCCATGTCAACTCCTCCCCGTCTTTGAAGAAAGACTTGACGGTCAGGTGATAATTGGCTTTGTCAAGTTCCACCAATTCAAGAGGGATGGTATGCTTCATGATGAAAAGATATAAAAAGCGGATGGTCCCGCAAGGCCATCCGCTTCAATTCCGGCTGATTATTTCACAAAATATGCATTCCGTCGAGAATCTCCATGATTTTCTTCACTGCGTTGGCTGAGTTGTTCAGGAGCATTAATTCCTCTTCATTCAGGTCAACCTCAATCACCTGTTCTATACCGTTTTTACCGATTTTCACCGGCACTCCCAGAAAAATATTTTCCAGTCCGTATTCTCCCTCCAGTCTGACACAACAGGGGAAAATCCGTTTTTGGTCGAGGACGATTGCTTCGACCATTTGGGCGGCGGCGGAACCCGGAGCGTACCAGGCCGATGTTCCCATCAGGTTCACCAGTTCACCGCCTCCGTTAATAGTTCTTTTCACGATGGCATCCAGGCTGTCAGGATCGATAAGTTCCGTAACGGGAATCCCGCTCACCGTGGTATAGCGGGGCAGCGGGACCATGGTATCGCCATGTCCCCCGAGCAGCAACGCCTGTATGTCGCGGGGAGAAACATCCAGGGCTTCGGCAAGAAATGCACGGTAACGGGCAGTGTCAAGAATGCCGGCCATCCCCATAACTTTTTCCCGGGGAAGATGTGAACTGACAAAGGCAGTGTAGGTCATAACATCCAGGGGATTGGAGACGATGACAATTTTGGCATCCGGGCTGAATTTGACTGCATTTTCGGTTACGCTTTTCACAATGCCGGCGTTTATGGAAATCAGGTCATCACGGCTCATCCCCGGTTTGCGCGGCACTCCTGAAGTAATCACCACCACTTCCGATCCGGCGGTTTTTGAAAAATCGTTTGTCGTCCCAATAACCCTCGAATCGTAATAATTGATGGGGGCCGTCTGCCATAAATCAAGCGATTTTCCTTCGGCAATCCCTTCCTTGATATCTAGCAAAACAACTTCCTGAACGATGTTTTTCTGGGCAATGACCTGTGCACAGGTGGCTCCCACGTTTCCTGCCCCGACAACTGTAACCTTCATGAGAACACATTTTAGTTCTGATATATAAACAATATTAGGCCTCTTTGTTCAAATGGAATGCAAATATAGTTTATTTTCCTTTTCCCAACTCAAAACAGCAGAGAAGGCGTGATGCTCACTCAGCAGAAATCATCAAAAATTTAAAACCTCCTTCAGGTTTTTATACCCCGATTTGCTAACCTTCAAACGGGTCTTATCCTGAAGGATAGCCACATAACTCTCCTTTTCATATTGCTGCAGTTGTGCGATCTGGTCGACCCTGACGATGTAAGAACGATGGATCCGCGAAAACTGATGCGGGTCGAGGGCATTCTCAAAATAGTGCATGGTTTTCTGCTTCATGAACCTCCCATCATGGGTATAAATCATCACATAATCATCGAGTGACTCGATATACCTGATCTGGTCGGTCGGGATAATATGAATTTTATTCCGGTCTTTGACAACCACCCGGTCGAGATATTCTTCACGTGGAAATTTGGTGATTTTCTCCACCATATCTTCCCCGTCACCTTGTTTCATTAAACGTTCCCTTACTTTTTCAAGGGCCCCCTCCAACCGCTCCCGGGAAAATGGTTTTAAAAGGTAATCCGCCGCGTTGTACTCAAAAGCTTTCAGGGCAAACTGATCATAGGCGGTGGTGAAGATGATTTCAGGATGATGATCGATCAGTTCGAGCATTTCAAATCCCGTGATTTTCGGCATCTGGATATCCAGGAACACCAGGGCGGGTTTTAATTCATTGATGGACTTCACCCCTTCAAATCCGTTTTCACACTCCCCGATGATTTCAATTTCCTCTTTTTCTTCAAGATACGAACGTAAGAGTTTTCTTGCCAATTCTTCGTCCTCAATGATCAGGGTGCGAATCTTTTCACTGTTCATAATCAACTATTTTTGAGGTATTGTTAATATCACGCTGAACACTTTATGTGTATCCTTGATTTTCAGAAGGGCAGGATTTCCGTAAATGATTTGCAACCGCTCACGGATATTGCGTAATCCGATACCCTCTCCTTTTTTACTTCTGACTCCGGGGTCGTAGGCGTTACTCACTTTAATTTCAAGAAACTCTCCGTCACACGAAGCTTCCGTAATGATTTCTACCGGTTCGGTGGCTTCATATACACCATATTTGATGGCATTCTCAAAAATGGGCTGCAGGATCATGTTGGGCAGGACAGACTTGTAACAGTTCTCGTCAATCCGGAAGAGAGGCAGCAACTTACTTCCAAACCTCACTTTTTCAATGGCAAGGTACAACTTATTGTTTTCAATTTCGGTACCAAAAGTAACTTTTTCATTCTGACCGTGTTTCAGAGAATATCGCATCAGTGACGAAAGGTTGATCACCATTTCCTGCGCTTTTACAGGATCGGAAATTGTCAGGGAAGAAATGCTGTTCAGGCTGTTAAAAAGGAAATGGGGATTGATCTGCGATTTCAGGGCATGCAGTTCGGCTTCCCGGATCAGGGATTTCAGTTCGGCTTCCCGTTTTACTTTTTCCTTAAAATTCTGATAATAGATGATGGCCATGAAAAAGAAGACGTAGAAAACATAAAACAGGTAACCGGAGAAGAACCGGGAAGGAACACCTGCAGTCATCATTTCGTTCAGGGAAGGCATGATCAGGGCAACGACAATGTTTGTTATGTAGACCCAGATCAAGATGATGATGGTGGCTGCAATCAGATGGAACAAAATCAGCCTGAGCCATGAATTGGTTCCAATGGTATTGTATTTAACAACATACCAGATATTTAAGGCCAGGACTGCCCACAGGAGGAATTGGACATAAGCAATTAAAAAAGCATGCTCTGCGGGCATATTGTAGTAATTCCACTGGATCAGGGCCGTGGCGGAGGCAACGAGCATCCAAAAAAGCCCGTATAGCAACAGCATCCGGGGATTTGTGAGCAGCGGGTGTTTCATGTGTTTAGATTATTGCGTTGTTATGATTCATACTGTGAAACACATGCAATATCCATGTGGTTATTTTAGCGGGGGTCGTCCGTTTATAGCGGCCGCAAGGAATAGCTTCGCAATTTCATGCCGGAGGGAGTATGATCGTGCTGGATCATTCCATTCAAGATCAGAAATTTTTGATTTCAATCCCCCCGAAGGCAGTAAATCCCCTTAATATCAGTGTTTTTTCCAGGTTTTGAAAATCAGGAAGAATGGAACCCCTTTTGTCGGTGAACGCACCGAAGATGGTGGTCACCTCATTTTTCACGGTCCAGTCAGGCGGAATTTTAAAACCGGCACCCCCGAAAATGCTGACGCAGTCGATAACAGCCCCGTTTTCCGAAAGGGTGACATTCCGCAGGTCATATTCTGAACCTCCAAAAATGGACGTGACTTTTCCTCCTATCAGACTTTGCGAATTAACTACAATCTCACGGCCTCCGAATATTACAAAATCATCAAAGAAATTCATGCTTTTGGCACCGGGTCCTGCAATTTTTCCCGGGGATTTGGTAAAGCGGAAGAGAAGTACCAGTCCGATAGCCACAAGGAGCATCGGCCAGAACAACCTGCGCACTTCCCATGGCACATCGAAAAAATGAGGAACCATAAAGACGATGCCGACCAGGATCAGGATCCAGCCGGAGATCTGGTTTCCGTTGATAAGGGTGACCAGGCCAATCAGGATGATCAGGGATTGCCATGAAATGACCATTTGACTCAATGAATCCGGGAGTATATCGAGCTTCACCAGCATCCACAAAGTACCGAATACGATCAGTAAAATCCCGAATAAAAACCTCCTGTTACTTCCATGTTCAAGTTCCATGACGACATTTTTTGATAATATACCCTAAATGTAATACAATATGCAGTTTCTCCCAACACCTTTTTCGGTAAATATAATTTATATGCCGGTAAAGTTATTGAAATCAGCATCAAAGACGCCTGATCACCATGGCCACACCAACGAGGATCAGGATCAGCGGGAAGATCAGTGAGAATGAGAAGTCGGAAAAATTAAAGATTCTGGGAATCAGAAAGAGACCTCCGAGGGCTACCAGAATCCATCCTCCGCCACGTTGACCGGCGACCATCACAAAACCTGCAATGACCAGGATCATCGGCCAGGAAAACAGGATTCGCGAAACGAATCTGATTACTTTGACAAAGGGATAAAACAAATCCTGCATGTGGAAATGGATGCCGATCAGGTGCAACAACCATATAAGCCCTACCGCAATCAAAATGACCGCAAGCACAAGTTTTGTACGATCTTCCGTATTGTTCTGTTTCATGATGACAAATGATAAGGATCGTCCAAAAATAAAGAACTTCCGGAACGGATACACCCGGCTTTCGGTCAAGGGGTGCAAAATACCGGTAAAGCTGCCTGAACAGTGCCGTTTCAGGGAATGGTCACTGCGGCCGGGAATCCCGCTGCCCGAAGGTTTGGTCGCAGGCTATTTTTTCTCTTTTGACCAAGAATCTTTTAACGCTACGGTCCGGTTGAAAACCAGTCTCCCGGGCCCGGAATCAGGATCCACGTTAAAATAGCCGACCCGCTCGAACTGCCAATGGGAAAGAGGCGCCGCATCTTTCAGGGAAGGTTCCACATAACTCCGGGGCAGAATGACCAGTGATTCAGGATTCAGGAATTCCTTGAAATCGCGTTCCTTTTCTTCGGAAAGGTCTTCAACGGTGAAGAGGCGGTCGTAGAGCCTGACTTCCACTTCCAGGGCATGAGGTGCCGAAATCCAGTGAATTGTGGCTTTCACTTTTCTCCCGTCAGGGGAATTGCCCCCCCTGGAAGCAGGGTCATAAGTACACAGAAGAGCTGTTACATTTCCCGACGCATCCCTGACCACTTCGTTACAGGTAATGAAATAGGCATATCTGAGCCTTACCTCCCTGCCGGGAGCCAATCTGAAAAATTTCCCAGATGGATTTTCCATGAAATCATCCCGCTCAATATAAAGTTCCCTGCCAAAGGGGACTTCTCTGGTGCCAGCGTCAGGGTCTTCCGGATTGTTGATGGCTTCCAGTTTTTCAGTCTTGTTGTCAGGATAATTGGTAATAATCACTTTCAGGGGGTTCAGAACCCCCATCACCCGACGTGCCGTTTTGTTCAGGTCTTCGCGGACACTATGTTCCAGGAGGGTCACATCACTGATTCCCTCCACTTTGGTCACCCCCACCCTTTCCGCAAAATTGCGGATAGAGGCCGGCGTATATCCCCGGCGACGCATTCCCGAAATCGTCGGCATCCGGGGATCATCCCAACCGTTGACATACTTATCGCGGACCAGTTCCAGCAATTTCCGCTTGCTCATGACCGTATAGGTCAGGTTAAGGCGGGCAAATTCGATTTGTTGCGGGCGATAATCATCCTCTTTTAACTGGTCTATAAACCAGTCGTAAAGCGGACGGTGCACCTCAAACTCCAAGGTGCATAACGAATGGGTAATCCCTTCCCAGAAATCGCATTGCCCGTGGGCAAAATCATACATCGGGTAAATGACCCACTGATCGCCGGTGCGGTGATGGGGGGTTTTCATGATCCGGTAAAGAATCGGATCACGCATGTGCATGTTGGGAGACGACATATCGATCTTAGCCCGCAAAACACAATGACCTTCATCAAACCCGCCATCCTTCATAGCTTTAAAAAGACGAAGGTTCTCTTCCACACTGCGGTTGCGGAAAGGACT
>Ga0179935_1081316_pt1 | contig 9931 bp, 7 predicted proteins | sample AD_UKC057_sludge_FD_135920 | JGI IMG/M metagenome (GOLD analysis project Ga0179935, IMG submission 135920) | Active sludge microbial communities of municipal wastewater-treating anaerobic digesters from Illinois, USA - AD_UKC057_MetaT... | ecosystem: Engineered > Bioreactor > Anaerobic > Digestate... | reverse complement strand
TAAACCTTATCTCGTTGTGGCGCTGCGAGATATCAGTGCATTTCAAGCATCTCAAGCCAGACCTGGGCCCTCGGGCCCTGGCTTCTCCCTGTCCACCTCGGAGACAGCGAAGGAAAACTTGCCCGAGCTGTTGAGCGGAATGGATTCCACGCGCCGGATCACGACCTTCACTCCCGCCGGCAGAATCTCCTTTATCTCCCTTCCGAGCCTTTCCGCATCCTCATCGACGAAGCCGACATCGGGCACTATCCGGACAATGAGTTCCTCGGGCACCTTCTGGTAGATCTGCGACTGCCTGATGTGCGACATGCCCTTGAACGGGAAGGTGAGGTTCGAGGCGGAGAGAAGGGAACCGTCGGGCATGACGAGGAGATCCTCCACCTTCGTCCCGATCGCGGCGATCCTCGGGGATAACCTGCCGCAGGTGCACTCGCCATCGAGCAGCCGCGTCATGTCACCGGTGCGGTATCTCAACAGCGTGAAACCCGTGTTGCTGAGGGAGGTGCCGACGAGTTCGCCGATCTGTCCCGGTTCGGCGTCCCTTCCAGAGGAGTCGAGGATCTCGAAGAAGGAGTTCTCCCAGTTGACGTGAAGCCCGTTCCTGCATTCGAACTCGCTGGCCGAGACGACCCGCTCCGTGAGTCCGTAGTAGTCCCAAATGTAGCAGTCGAAGACCGACTCGATCGCTTCCCTCTGGAAGGCGTGGAGTGGTTCGGCGCCGTAGAAGGCTCCCTTCAGCGGCAGCGAGAGGCCGTTCTTCCGGAAGGAGAGGGCGAGCGCGTACAGTGCGGACGGATAACCGGAGAGGAAGTCGATCTCTCTCTCGGACAGGTATCTGTGGTAATGGAGGGCGTTCTCAGGCGAAAGGTGATAGGTAGACATAAAGGTCAGCCTGGCAGGAGGGCATTCACGCCAGAACGGAGGATTCCTCTGCTCTATCGGGACGATCCGGTGCCCTCCGACCATCCCGATCCAGTGGAGCCCGAAACGGCATCCTGCAGCGATCCTCTGCCTCCATATCAGCGCCCGTTCCCAGTCCATGGATTCCCGCGTCCAGTAGACCCTCAGAGGGAAGCCGGTGGTGCCGCTCGTACCGTGCCTGAACAGCTTCCCCTGATCGACGTTCACCGGGATGAACGCCCCGGGGTCTCTGGCTACGGTTTCCTTGTCGAGGACCGGCAGGGACTTGAGTACGCCCGCCGGGTCTTTCCTGACGACATCTTCTTCAGGGATCATGTCTTCGTAATAAGGTGTATTCCGGGCCGAAAGCAGAACTTCGGCGAGCCTGCCGCGCCTGTATTCCTCGATGTCCTCGAGCGGCCAGTACTGCATCTTCTGCAGCCTGACGACGAGTTTCCTGAACGCAGGCGAGGATTCGTGCCTCCAGCGGACGGATGCTATCGCAGAAACCGCCATGCTCTGCAACCTGACCGGAAACTTGCGGTAAATGCTGTAACGCAGGCCTGTATACAACCGGGCTCCTCTTTCGAGTAATGCAGACCCTGCTCTGGATGATGGGGAATATATCCCATGGCTGCATTCTTGTACTTCACGGGCCGGGGAGGCCCATGCCATAGGTTCAGACGGTCTTTTCCCTCTTCACGCGAAGGATCGAGTTCCAGATCATCCTGAGATGCCTGGGTCTGATGTCCGAAGTCAGGGAGAATAGGAAGGATGGGCCGTGCAGCCTTGTCAGAGCGGCTATCGTCAGAAGCTCTCTCCTGACGATCCTGCCGAGCCCCCTGCTGTCGGCGGCCGCTCCCGAAGACGGGAGGACCGGTGTTGAAACCGTCTCGATCCCGGACGGAGGCGCCTGACGGACAGTCAGGTCGTCCGGATCGTACTCGACCGGGATGGTCTCGAACACCGGATGGGATTCATCCATGAAGGAGACCACGGCCACGAGGCCTCTATGCCTTTCGTGCCACTGGACTTTGCAGAGAGTCGCCCCAGCCCTGTTGTCGAACAGGAAGTTGCCGAGGCTGTAGAAGATCGGTTTCCCTCGATAGATCTCCACAGGTTGGACGACATGGGGATGATGCCCGATCACGCAGTCGGCCCCGAGGTCTACAGCCAGCCTGGCCAGCCTGGCCACGTCAGGATGTACCTCCTCCACGAATTCCATGCCCGCGTGCATCGAAACCACCAGCACATCGCACATTCTCCGGGCCTCCGGGATGTCCGCCCGCATGTTGCCGGCCGACAGGAGCGCCGCTCCCGCCTTCGTCCCGGAAGCCGTGAACGGGCCCTTCTTGCAGTATCCGAGCAGCCCCAGCCTCCTTCCGGCCACTTCCGCAATCACCGTCCGGCGGGCTTCGGTTTCGTCTAGCCCGGCGCCGAACGCCAGGATTCCGCTTCTGGAGGCGAGGTATCTGGTGAATGCGAGTCCCTTCCTGCCGGAGTCCATGCAGTGGTTGGACGCGAGGCAGAGAGCCCCGAAACCAGCTCCGGTCACCAGGGGCCACGCCTCTAGCCTGCCGGCAAGGGAGGGATGTGAGTAGGGAGCGGTGGAAGCTCCTTCCACTCGTATGGGGAGTTCGAGGTTGGCCACTGCCATGTCGCAGGAACGGAGGATCTGCACCAGTCCAGGCGAGATGCGCGACTCCGGATCGGCAAGTAGCCGTGAAGAGAGACCGAGATCGCCCACGAAGGCGACCTGCATCAAGGGCCCTCCACCCGGACGCCGGCCTGTTCCAGCTCCTCCAGGAGCAGCTCCAGGTTGACAGCCGCCCACAGGGGGAGATACCCGTAGCGCTCGTATTCCCTGATACTATCCCTTAGAGGTGCGAGATCGACGATTCCCCTATTCCCGAGACTTTCAAGCAGGTCTTCGAATCCTCCTCCGGGGGTGGAGATCCATTTCCACACCGGGAGGGTTCCACTCATCTTCGGAAGGCGGAGGATCCCCGGGGGAAGCCTTCTTACCGCAAGATCCCTTATGACAGGTTTCCCGGAAAAAACCCTGAGATAGCTCCTCGGATCCAGCCCGCATACGAAATCGATCATCTCGTCCGAGAGGAACGGGAGGCGCAGTTCGCAGCCCGCTGCCGAAAGCATTCTGGACCAGCTCGATACCGTGTCCGCAATCAGATTGCTGTAGGTAACGAACACCTTCTGGGTCAGGTGCGGGGGCATCTCGTCAACGAGCATCCTCCGTCGGTGTTCGTGGTAATCCGGAAGAGTTTCCAGACCCAGTGCCGTGCGTGCGATTGCCGGATCGCACGGGGGGTCCAGCACCGGCATCATATCCACCCATGTGTCGCCATCTGTCCTGCGTTTCAGGAACAGGCCGGCGGTCCTGGCCTGCTGGCGCTGTCTCTGCCCGGACATACCGTAGAGGTCGAGGCATAGCTTCATAGAGATGGCTCCCAAGATCTTACTAAGCTTGAGGACAGTCCAGTATTTACGCTGGCCCTCCCCGAACAGGAAGTCCGCTCCGTAGCCGGACAGGATCGGACCTTCAGGGGCGAAGCGATCGAGGAGCATCAGGTATGAGACGAGCTGCTCAACGGGAAGCGTGCCGTAGCTCGCCGAAACCGCTCTCCGCATCGTTTCCAGGAAAGCCTTCCCTGACATCCTGGCTCCCGCCCAGCGTAGCCCCATCTGCCCGGCAGCCAGTTCGGCTCGCGGGCATTCGTCGAAAGCCTTCTCCTCGGTTCCGGCCGTGATAGCCCTGGGGGCCTCCGGACAGGCAGACGCCACCAAGGCCGAATCCAGCCCACCGCTGAAGAAGATGTATCCACAGCCCTCGGAGAGACGTCCAACGGTTTCGGTGAAAAGGGCCTCGAAAGCCCGGCTGGTATCGAAAGCTGCAGGGCGGTTCTGCGCACCCCAGTCGAAAGCGGAATCCCTCTCCAGGCGGCTGAACCAGCCTGATCCGCCATCCGGGGAGAAGACGACCCTGTATCCGGCCGGGACAGACGAGATTTCCCTGAACAGAGTCCTTGTCCCGGACACGTATCTGTAGGTCAGATGCTCGCAGAGGCTGGTCCTGTCCAGCGTCACCCGCCCCAGCCGTCCAGCCAGCAGAAGCATCGAATCCGAGAAGAGCAGGCTGTTCTCTTCAGTCTGCGCGAATCTGAGGGTGTTCAAACCCATCCGGTCGCGGCGGACGATCAGGCTTCCGTCGGCCTTGATCTCCATGAAGCCGGGGAGTTTTTCGGGTGGGATTCCGACATGCTCCATGGCCGGGTTCGCCCGATCCGCCCCCCTGCCGGAACAGCCTGGGTGAGGGATCCGTATCTCGAACCCCTTCTGCTCAGTCAATCCGAATCCCCTTCCCCCGCGAACATTTCATGCCAGCCCGAGGGGGGACTCAATCTGGCCCTTGATACAATACCATCGGGCTGGGAAAAACTCCCGTCGATCGAGATCATGGATGATCCGCCACCTGACCGGGTGAAAGGGAGCCTAGTCACCCGGGAGGCCCTGACCATATACGGTACGAGTGATGGATCGATGCCGACCAGCCTCATGCAGGCTGCATCCAGCATGACAGGGTCCGTGGAACAGCCGATGAATCCAACCCGAACCGGCTCGGGTCCGAGGGGTCCCTCTCCCTGGCCCGCCTCGACAGCGTCCACGATGTGGAGGATACTCCGTGTCATCCTCTCCGGATGCACCTTTCCGGTGCTGTCGCAGTAGACGAGTGCCTTGTTGAGATCGCAGACCATCCTCCAGGTTGTGTCGTTGCCATGCCAGGCGCCTCCTCCCGCGAGCCCCCTGATCCCCGTTCGATGGACGGCTCCAAGGATGCACGAGACGATCCGTGCAACGAATCCGTTCCGGAGAAACGGCCACAGGGCCGAGAGCACGATATAGCGGAACAGCCTTCCAACGGTCATCGAAGAGTACTGGTCCCCCCCGTAGCGTGGGAAGCCGGATCTCCAGTGCGGGAGCCAGTTCTTGTTTCCGTTGATGCCCACGATGTTCTTGGTGGCGGCTGTGATGCCTATCTTCCCGTGGGTCTTGAGCCTCGCCACATTCAGGATTAGATCGGCTAACAGAATGGTTTTCGAGATGAGATACTCGTGCCTGCCCGGAGTATGGTGACTCCGGGTGTCCGCATCGTCGAAACTCGTCCCGCGCAGTCTTTTGAGTGCCTTTCCGAGCCCCTCGAATTCACTGTCCGTACCCAGATCGCAGACGACATATCCGGCAGGATCACCGGCGAGCTGCACCCTGTCGCGGATAACCCCCTCAGTCACCCGCCAGCTCTCCTGTCTCAGGTCGATGAAACAGAGATCGTAGCCCGCGCGGGCATAGTGCGCGACCACGTCTCGAAAGCAGCCGCGTTCGAGTATCCTCTCCGGAACGCAGTCGTGCATGGGCGCATCCGCCAGCACGACTCTTCCTTCTCTGCCGACGCAGTCCAGAGCCATGTCTATCAGCGGGTACAGAACGGTCCAGGATGTGACGACCGCCTCGGGTCCGGCAGAAGGGCATTCATTGAAGTGCCTCACGAAGTTCGGTTTCACGGCGATCGTCCCGCCGCGGGGCGCAACCGTGGAGAGGGGGTTTTCACCGGGAGCCGCTCCGAGCGGAGCGAGAGTTTCCCTCAGGAGCAGTTCGACAACCTTCCAGGACTCTGGCATGGATTCGACGTCTCTCGCCCCAGGCAGCCCGGAGAGAACATATCCGGCGGCCTCCTCTGCCGGGTCGTAGCGCCCGAGGCTGCGAATGCTGACGATGGGAGGGGAGGTGTTCACCTTCCTGCCTCATGCACGGCATCGATTATCAGTTCGACCACCTTCAGCGAGTTTAACCCGATTTCGTACTCCTCCAGGGCCTTCCCACGGTTCGCGGCGCCCATTTCCGCGACCACGGCCGGATCGGAGAGGAGACCCGAGATGGCTTCCCCTATGGAAGCCGGATCTCCTGCAGTGGCCTCGACCCAGCCTCTATCCGGGGGAATCTCCGGAATCTCCCCTACTCCGGTGGCGATGACAGCCATTCCATAGCCCATCGCCTCGACCACGGCCATGGGGAAGACGTCGCGGCGGGTCGGATGGACGAGGATCGAGCTTCCTGCCAGGAGGGCGTCCTTGTCTGCTCCACCGACATGGCCGTGCAGGACGACTCTGTCGCCCAGGCCCCTGGAGGCGATCGCCATGTCTATCTCGCCCGGATCCTCCCCGGCGGGCACGGTTCCGGCGGCATGGAGCTTCCATCCGACCGCCTCCCGGTCGAGGCGGGCCAGTGCGTCGAGCAGATCGAAGAAACCCTTGTCCTGCGAAAGACGCCCCAGAAATAGCATGGATTTGGGTTCTCTCCCAAAGGTATCGATCGATGACGGCAGCTCTGAGCTGTTCGGCAGCACGAGATCGGCCGGCCGCCAACCGCGAGCCGCATAATGGCTGTCGATCCCTTGGGTCAGATGGATGACCCTGTCCGCTCTTCGCGAGAGCCACGCGACAAGCCCGTCGCCGATGCCGCCAGCGATCCTCCGCAGCCGGCCTTCGGACGCCCTCCGTTCCGCGCCTGATCTCTTCTGCCATTCCCAGAACCCGTTGCGGGATGCGTGGACATGGAGGATCAGAGGGCATCTGCGGAGCCGGGCTGCGAACAGGGCGCAGAGGACTATCCAGATGAAGGATATGTCTCCGTTCACGACGCAGTAGACAGCAGAATACCCTCCGGCCAGTACGGCTCTGAAAGCTGCCAACGCGAGGTCGAAGGCCTTGCACAGACTCCTGCAGTCCATCACTTTTCCGTCGGGGTTCTCCGTCCTCCTTTTCGAATTGGTTCTTATCGTCCTGATTAAGAAGGTCTCCTGGAACGCCCGGCTTTCCAGCAGAACAGCGGCCTGCCCGGCCACCCCCCCGTGGGGGGGCGTCTGAGGCACCATCGCGAGAAGACCGGTCTTCCGCCCTCTCATGAGCGCCTTCCGGTCCTTGGTGTGGGGTCTCCTTCCAGAAGACGGGAATAGAGACCGGTAAGCCTCATGGCGTATGCCTCCGGCGAGTAGGTCTTCGACCTCTCGATGGACTTCGAGGCCAGAAGGGATCTCATCTCCGGGTCGTCACAGAGCCTGGAGATGCAGGAGGCGGCTGCCGCGGGCGAGCCCGGTGCGAAGAGGAGACCGTCCCCGCCGTCGCGCAGGATCTCTCTGAAGGGGGGAATATCGGACAGGATCACGGGCAGTCCGCTCGCCATCGCCTCCACCGCGGCTATGCCGAAGGATTCGGCAAAACTCGACATTATGAAGGCATCGTAACCCCGGAGCAGAGCCGGTATGTCGCCGCATGTTCCCAGGAACCTCACCCTTTCGGCAAGAGCGGCCTCCGAGACGGCTTCCCGAACCGGCCCCACGAATCTCTCCGGGCCGCTTCCCGCGAAGTCCAACGTCACATCTCTTCCGGTCTCGACAACGGCCCGCAGAGCCCTGACCAGAGTGATCTGGTCCTTCGAGGCGTCGAAACGGCTCACGCATATCAGCCTCAGCCTTCCTGCCGGCGAGGAGGAAGACGGGACAGGCCAGGTCGCGAAAACAGGGTCGTAGCAGTTCGGGATCACAGCGAATAGGCGTGCCCTGTAACCGTCCCTCTTCAGATCCGTGAGCAGCGAGTCGCTGACCGGGAGGACTGCATCGCACTTCTTCAGCAGGAGTCTTCCCAGATGGAGGTGCACTCCCGAGGCATATCCATGAACTGAGCACACGAGCTTCGCGCCCGTTCCTGCGGAAGCGGCCAGGGCGTGCAGCAGGTCTACGGTGCCGTTGCAGTGCAGGAGATCGATCCTCTCGGACAGGATGTATCGTCTGACAGCCAGGACCGTCGAGAGCGAGAACGGGCTCCTGCGGTTGCACACGAGGCTGCCGTCGGCAAGGCTCAGAGCCTCCTCGCCCAGCTCACCCGGGCCACCCGTAAGACAGAGGTGGACACTCATCCTGTCTCTGGGGAGGCATTTCAGGGCGGTCAGGACAAGCCGCTCCTTGCCTCCGACATTGAGGGTGTCATCGACAAGGAGGATTCTCATTCGCTGTTCCATGTGCCTGGAGTCGCTCCAAGCCTCCTCAGCCCCTCCTGCAGGCTCTCGAAGCGCCTGTCCCAGGTCGCCTGGGAGGCCGAGGAGGCCAGAGCGGCGAAATCGTCGGCCCCGAGGGCCAGAGCCATGTCGAGAGCCTCTTCGAGCCGCATCTCCTCTCCACGGTATACGAATGCTCCGATCGGGTCGCTATCGAGGCTGCGAAGACCGGTTGCGAACACCGGTCTGCCGCAGGCCATGTACTCGTAGACCTTGAGCGGGCTGACGCTGGCGGCAACGTCGTTACGGACGAAGGGCGCCAGGCAGAGGGAGAACCGTTGAATGTACCGGCGAAGTTCCATGTGCGGCCTTGGGCCGAGCATGATTCCACCGGCGTCCGCCACCTTCCGCGCTCCCTCCCTGCCGCTCGGTTCGGCTCCCCCGATCACCAGCAGAACTCCGCCTCGAGCCCGGGCGAGAGCCGCCGCGTCGGACAGGCAGTCGAAGTCGATATGGCGAAAGAGGGTTCCTACGAAGCCGAGGACCGGGCCGGACACATCCGGCCAGTCATCGGGCCTGTCCGTATCCGCGCGGTTGAACCTTTCAGGATCGAAACCATTGGGGATGACGAGGTGGGATCTCGTCATGGAAGCATACTTGCCCGCCAGCACGGGTGTCGTGAAGACGCAGACATCCGAGTGTTCGAGCAGCCACCGGGTGCCGCGGCGGACCCTCCAGCCGCCGTACTCGTCGGGCATGTAGTCGTCTACCATGTCGAAGACGATGCTGCGCGGTCGGATCGTACGAACGGCGTCGGCGTACCTGGGATCGTAGATCCACATCACTCCGGGCTCCAGTCCGTCACGGGACAGAGCCCTCCGTATCTGGTTCGACCACGCGGCATGATTCAACAGACTTATCAGCCTGTTGTGCCGAAGCGGGAGCGCTATCGTGGGTGAGAGCACGTCCAGGTTGGGAAGCACCCTCCGGAAGCGCGGGAAGAGGAGCGGACTCCGCCTCGCGCTTGAGAAGGCCGCCCTCCAGGACTGCGAAGGCTCGACGAACAGGATTCTCACTCCCATCTCCGCGAAGCGTTGCATGAAGTGCTGTCTCCTGGAGGAGAACCCGTCCCAGAATCCGCCTATGCATACGACCGCCTGCTTTGAACCCGTCATCCCGTCCTCGTCGGACCGCGTTCCACGATCCTGAAGAGCAGTCCCCCGCCGGGTTCTGCGTGCATGATGATCATGTCGGCTTCGACGATCACGTCGTAGCGCGGAGAGTATAGTCCTTTCACGATATGGACTGGAACGCCGGCCTGGAACTCCAGCTCCGCCCCACTGGAGACCAGAGTCAGACGGCCGGCACCGGAGGGCCGCAGAGTCCACCTGGGATCGATGGTCAGCTTCACGTCGAAGCCGCACGTTCCGGCACTCCTGGACTCCACGGAATCCCTGACCTCTATCGAGTCTCCATCGAGACGCACGATCCTGGCAAGAGTCCTGCCATCGACCGTGGCCCGTATCACGGCCCCGGTCCGACCGGGGGCATCCGAGGCCTCCAGTGAGGTCGAGACGGGTTTCGCCGAGAGAAGATCGAAGGGGGCTCCGACCGGGAACTCGTAGTAATGGGTGGCGCCGTCCGGAACGGGACCGTTGTGGACATGCATCGACCGGAAAAGACTCCGCTGTTCCAGATCCCTGTTGTAGGAACCCGTTCCGGGATCGACCACCACGGGTATCCCGCGATAAGCAAGGCATAGCTGGAGGAGATCCTCGTGATTATGCCCCCCCAGCCCCTCCTGGCCGACGGGACATGCCGCGACTAGAGCCTCGAATCCTCCTCTACGAATGGACACGATCCCGGACTCGCCCCTTATGCGGAACGCCGGCACGGGTCCGGGCCGGACGCCGTAGATCGCTTCGTACAGGCATGCCAGCATCGGAACCATGCCGGACGACCGCGG
>Ga0179935_1048844_pt1 | contig 9964 bp, 8 predicted proteins | sample AD_UKC057_sludge_FD_135920 | JGI IMG/M metagenome (GOLD analysis project Ga0179935, IMG submission 135920) | Active sludge microbial communities of municipal wastewater-treating anaerobic digesters from Illinois, USA - AD_UKC057_MetaT... | ecosystem: Engineered > Bioreactor > Anaerobic > Digestate... | reverse complement strand
TCGGGGTCATGCACTGCGGGCTCACCGAATCGGAGACTGCGCCCAAGTACTACACCGAGTCCCAGGTCAAGGGGACCATCGAGATTAATCCGCCTTACGCAGCAGGGCTCACCAACCTCGAGGAATATACCCACATCGTGGTCCTCTTCCATTTCCACCGCTCAAAAGGCTACGACCTCATGCAGAAGCGCCGGGGCGTGGGCGAGCTGCGCGGCGTGTTCAGCCTCAATTCTCCCAACCGGCCCAACGGAATCGGGCTATCCATCCTCAGGCTCCTTGGAATCCAGGGGAACCTCCTCCACGTGGACAACGTGGACATGCTCGACGGCACGCCCATCCTGGACATCAAGCCCTACAAGCCCCAGGACTATCCCCGGGTGTAGTAGCACCTGCACCGGACTAGCCTGAATATGCATTGAAATTTTTCCCCTGATATGGTTTTCTAGGGGACCTGGTGAGGATACCACACTCTAGGGGTGCGCCCTCGTGATGCCGGCCCGGCATCACGATCCCCGCACCCCACTAAGAGCCCGGGATGATCCTCCGGCAAGACGACATACGCCATGAGAAGATTCTGAAGGAGAACACCAATGGAATACGATATGCCCCTGTTCAGACCCCCTTCCGAGGCGCGCTCGCTCATCTTCCAGGTGACGCTGGGCTGTTCCTGGAACCGGTGTGTGTTCTGCGCCATGTACAAGACCAAGAAATTCCTGGTGCGTCCCTTCGAAGAGGTGGAGCGGGACGTCATCGAGATGTCGTGGCATTACCCCGACACCCGCAAGATCTTCCTCGCCGACGGTGACCCGCTGGCGGCGCCCACGGACTACCTCATCCGGGTCCTCGACCTCATGAACCAGAGGTTCCCCAATCTCGAGCGCATCAGCACCTATGCAGGGCCCACCAATCTGAAGGTCAAGACCGTCGACGAGCTCAGGGAGTTCAAGGCACGCAAGCTCGATGTCCTGTACCTGGGCATCGAAACGGGCAACGACAGGCTGCTGAAGAAGATAAAGAAGGGCGCAACGGCGGACACCATCATCGAAGTGTGCCGCAAGGCCATCGATGCGGGTCTGCGCATGTCAACCTTCATCATTCTGGGCCTGGGAGGCGTGGAGGGCAGCTACGACCATATCAAGGACTCGGCGAGGGTGGCCAATGCCATCGATCCCCACTTCCTGGCCACGCTCACCCTCATGCTGGGTCCCTTCGAGAAGATCTACCAAGACGAGATCATGGGCGGCGGGTTCAAGCTCATCGACAAGAGACAGTCTCTGCAGGAGGTCCGGTGGTTCGTGGAGGACCTTGATCTGACCAACTGCAAGTTCGGTTCCGAGCACGCCTCCAACTATCTGCCCATCAGCGGGACGCTGCCCAGGGACAAGGCGGAGATCCTGCGCCTCATCGACATGGCCCTGAATGACCTGTCGTCCAAGATGCTCAGGCCCGACTGGGCCCGGGGGCTCTGATGGAGGTCAAGGCCATACGCGGCATGAACGATATCCTGCCCGAAGAGGCCTCGAAGTGGCGCTTTGTGGAGGACACGACCCGGAGGATCTTCTCTCGATACGGCTTCACCGAGCTGAGGCCGCCGGTGCTCGAAAAGACCGAGCTCTTCCTGAGGGGCATCGGCGACGACACCGACGTGGTGGAGAAGCAGATGTACACCTTCACGGACAAGGGCGGCGACTCGGTCACGCTCAGGCCCGAGGCCACGGCCTGCGTGCTCCGCGCGGTCATCGAGCACGGCCTGCTGGGCAAAGACCCGATCCAGAAGCTCTACAGCATCGGTCCCATGTTCCGCTACGAGCGGCCGCAGAAGGGCAGATACCGCCAATTCCACCAGATCAACGCAGAGCGACTCGGTGAAGACGGTCCCCTGGCGGATGCCGAGACCCTGGCCATGGCCTATGACCTGGCAAGTTCCATCCTGGGCAGGGATGCCCTCCTCATGGAAGTGAACTCCCTGGGATGCAAGGAATGCCGGCCAGCCTTCAGGTCGGCCCTCGAACAGTTCCTGGAATCCCGGCAGGACAGGCTCTGCGGAGACTGCCGGCGCAGGATGCACACCAACCCCCTGCGGGTTCTCGACTGCAAGGTAGAGACATGCAGGGAAGCCATGCAGGATGCCCCGCTCATGGACGTACTCCTGTGCAAAGGCTGCAGGGATTACCACGACATGGTCCTGGCCGGCCTCGATGCCCTCGGCGTGCGCCATGAGCCAAATCCGAGGCTGGTCCGCGGCCTGGACTACTACACCAGGACCACCTTCGAGATAACGGCCGCCGGCCTCGGTTCGCAGAATGCAGTGGCCGGCGGCGGCCGGTACGATGACCTGCTGAACGTCCTGGGGGGGCCCCAGGTGGGCGGCATCGGCTTCGCCTTCGGCATGGAGCGCATGATCATGCTCATGGGCGACAGGAGAGACAGGCCTGCGGGATGCTTCGTGGTGGCCCAGCCCCTTCCGCACATCGAGCTTGAGGCCCTTGCCGTCATGGCCCAGCTGCGGTCCGCAGGAATCCGGGTCGAAGCGTCACTGGGCAGGAGCTTCAAGGCCCAGATGCGCCGTGCCGACAAGGCGGGTTACCCCCTGTGCGCCATCCTCGGTGAAGACGAGGTGAAGGCCGCCACCCTGACCGTGCGAGACATGAAGATGGCCACCCAGGTCAAGGTCAGCAGGGCCGCGGTCGTCGACGAGATTACAGCAATCCTTGCAGACAATAAAGGAGAACGAGCGTGACGAGCGGCATGAACAATCTGAAGCGGACCCACTACTGCGGCGAGATCAACCATGTCCCGAAGGACACCCCTGTGACCCTGTTCGGCTGGGTGCAGCGCAGGAGGGACCTCGGCGGCCTCATTTTCATCGACATACGCGACCGCACCGGGATCGCCCAGGTCGTGTGCAACCCGGAAGACCAGCCGAAGGCACATGCCGTGGCCCACGCGCTGCGGCCCGAGTACTGCATCGCAGTGACCGGGCTGCTCGCCATGCGCCCCGAAGAGATGCGCAATCCGGGCATGCTCACCGGTGACGTGGAGATTGTCGCCCATGAGGTGGCGATCTTCAACGAAGCCGCCACTCCCCCGTTCGTTATCGAAGACGGTGTCGAGGTCAATGACACGCTGCGGCTCAAGCACCGATACCTCGATCTCCGCAGGCCGGGTCTGCAGGAGAACATCCTCCTGCGGCACAGGGCTGCGTCCAGCGTGCGTCGGTACATGGACGCGAAGGGATTCATTGACGTGGAAACCCCGGTGCTCACCAAGAGCACACCCGAGGGGGCACGGGACTACCTCGTACCCAGCAGGGTTTTCCCCGGCAAGGTGTATGCACGCAGTACGCTCTTGCGATGGAGCCCGGTGACGGCCACCCTTTGATCCAACAAGGCGGTCCTGGTCTGGCGATCGGCTTGTTGGTACCGGGCACGCATGATGCGCAAATACTTCAAGCGTTCGTCCAAAGTCAGCTGTTCTCCTCCTGTTTTCATGGCTACCTCTGGTAACGTTTTCTTTTGGGAGAATCAGTCCCTCTTCGGTAACATTTTACCAGAGAACGCGCCAACTGGCGTGTTCAACGAAATTGGTATATACTGAGATGGTGTTGCAATGATCAAAGCAACTCCTACATTTTGACAGTAAATATCGGTACTGACAGCGCTGTTGGAATGACATTGTTTCCGAGGAGGCACGCCAGGCTGCAAACGGCTCCCAACCTCACCAGCAGCCATAGCAAGGCAATAGCGAGCAAGCAAGGTTTTGTCATTCGCGAGGGATGTTTTCCCTTTCTGCCAACCTTCGCTTCTGGCAGCGCCAGCCACAGGAGGTATTGATGAGTGATTCCACAACTGTGCGCGACGGTTTCATTGCAATGATGATCCATGATTGGTGCAAGACGGTCTTGAATGCCGATGGAAAATGGACCGGCCACCAAAAATTCGATCCACAAGCCCAGGGCGGAGTAGCGTTTGGACCGAGCGACGCCGTGACCGGCACCCAGCTGCGGGAACTGTTTGGCGCGCAGGTGGTTGAGTACGTCAAAAAACATGAGGAAATCAGATGGGGCGCTGCCGATAGCGTGGTGGCAGCGATAGGAATAGCTGATCGAGTGCAGAAGGCGATGTATCAACTCCAAGATGCCCACGGCACAATTATCAGCGAGCGTGAGTTGCCAGAGGTCCTCAAGTTAAGGCTGTTTCCCTATCCCCCATTCTATCCCTACTATGGCGAGGCTGTGACGGCCTGGGACCCGCATCTGGCGGCCCAGCTGCTACGGGATGCGGTTTACACCATCCAGACCCAATCGGCAACGCTGCCGATACTGCTGGCCGCACAACGGCCTTTCCGTCGTTTCCCCCACACCACTTACATGCCGCATCTTTCACTCGAGCTGCACCAACGCTTCGCGGCCACCCTTTTCCTGTTAGTGAACAAGCAACTCCGCCAATTGCAGGCAGCAGGACGCCCCTTTACTGATTTGACCAACCTGCACTTCAGCGTAATTACAGCTGTCCCCGATCCACTGGAGCTATTCTACCGCTTACGCGACGTGACCGCCTATCGGGAGGCAACGCGAGACCTGCGGGCAGATCTGTACAAGAGCATTTTCCAGGCCGAGTGCGCAGCGCTTCCTGGCGCCAGCGCCGCCGCTAATCCCTTTGAGTACTACACCTTCGATGGCCTGGTACTGGTGTACGATGAGGCGCCAACTGTACTCGACGCCATCCAGGCGTCGGCTAACCGGCGCCACACGCTGCGTTCATTGACAGTTGAGGTAATCGAATACAGCATCGCGCTCAACGGTGGAAACTATTTTAGCCCACGCCATACACCAGAAGTGCAGCGTTTTACCATCCTGGAGCAGCGGAGCCAGGTATTTCCGACCACCACTCTGGCTCTCTGTCAGCGCTGCAATATGCCTGTAGCGGAGCCGCTTCCCAGCGGCCTTTGTGAAAGTTGCGACGCCCTCAGGCAGCATTCCAGCGCCATAAATCTAGAAAAAGTCGCCCGTGGCGCTGATGGCCAACCTCAGCGTCTCGCGTACGTCTTTGTCACCCTGCCGGAAGACCTGCGCCACGAGGCCTTGCGCGTCGCGCAACGGCACCTGGATCAGATGCTGACCGATGCCCGCAAGCATCCGCTCCGTCATCCCGAAGACCCCCGCTGGACTGATCCAACCCTGCCACGGCTGTCTCCCACCAAATTGGGACTGTTTGAATACCTGGAGGCAGTACTGGCAGTAGAGAGCATGCAGCGCGAGATACATAACCGCAAGCCCGAGGGTGTGGCGGTTATTGCAGAATTCCCGCGCCTGACCATCTATGTCATGCGAGAGGAACTTTTCCTGGATTTTACAGATGCTCTGGACGCTGCCGTGAAAGACATGCATCTCGATGTGAAGGTACGCGCCATTTTGTGCGATCTCAAGACACCGGTGTGGAGCTTGATGGACCGCTTCACGGATCACCCCCGTGAGCCACAGTCAGACCAGGAACACCCCGGTGACAACTTGACAGCCCCAGCTGCTGGGCATCCCGACGTTGAACTTCCAAGTGGAAAGTGGCTTCTAGTTGATACTGCAGGAGGTGAAATGGTAATGTTTACGGATCAGGAAGTGAAGGCCATTCGCGATTTGGCCCGCGCGGAGAACGCTAAGGCCATCACACGAGCCCAGCTGCAAGCCTTGATCCAGCTGGCCCGTAAGGGCAGTCTGACAGAGCTCTGTTTGGAGATCGATCGCCGGTGCAAACGGAATAAAATCCAACACCAGTTTGCCGACCAGCTCAAGAAACAGCTCCAACAGCTTACGTCAACTGGTAAGGAAGCGGGCGATCAGGAGAAGCGGGCACTCTTTATCAAGAACATCGCCGATCTCGGCGATTTCAAACCCCAGTAAACGAAAGGAGCCACACCATGACTTTTGAAAAACTCGACCGCATCATCGAAGTGACGGTAGAATATACCACCTTGGGCACACTGTCCATCGGCGCGGGAGATCAACCACAATCCACCGTGGACTCGCCGGTAGTGCGCATTGGCGCTGAACCCGTGATTCCTGGTAGCAGCCTCAAAGGGGCGCTGCGCAGCAACCTCGAGGCAATTTTGTCCGGGCAGGGCATTGCTGTATGTGTTCCCTATACCGCTATACCTAATGAGATTCGTAAAGATCACCGTGTAGACCAGTATTTAAGCGAAATCGGACGCTTAAATACATGCAAACCCACTCAAGACATCTGCCCGGTCTGTCAGATGTTCGGTACAGCGGGCGGTGCCCAAGGGCTTTCCGGACGTGTCATGGTCCTGGATGCACGGCTCCAGGGCGCCTTTGACCCGACCATCCTGACCGAGCGGGCCCACGTGGCAATCACTCGCGATACACGCTCGCAGGCGGGCGGCGCGCTGGTCAGCGTGGAGGCCGTGGACGCCGGGGTAAAATTCAGCGGCGTCATCCGCCTGATCAACCCGGAAGACTGGATGGTGGGCGCAATTCTACGCAGCCTGGAGGCGCTAGGCTATCTGGGCATTGGAGCCAAAAAGACCAGCGGCTATGGGCAATTGCAGGTTGAGCCGCAGAAGGTCGTCATCCGCCGGCTGACTGCCCGAGGTTGGGAGGAGACAGGGGGTAAGCTGGATGATTACCGCCAGGCATTCGACGCGCGCCTGGCAAAAGCGACAAGGTAACCCCATGCTGACCGGACAATGGGTTCAAGTGAAATGTCAGCTCACCAGCGCGTTTCACACCCGCCGCCAGGGTTATGCTAACCTGTGGAAGTGCGCCCCCTTCGTGCTCGGTTCGACGCTGCGGGGAGCGCTGCTGACCGCCCTGATCACCTCCACCTACGATGATGCCGCCATCCAGAACGAAGACTACAAGACCCAGGGACCAGCAGCACCTTTCTTTGCCACACCGCCCCGGGCTTACTTCACGTTCGGACGCTTTCCCAAAGATGTCGAAGCCCGAATGGAATCCCACGCGCGGATCACCCTGGAGCGGGGTAATCAATCTGTCGCTGAGGGCGCGCTCCTCAGCGTGGAGGCAGTCAAGGCCGGAACAGCTTTTGAATTCGATGTACTGCTGCCTGGGGATGATGGCACCCTGGCACGGACGGTCCTAAATACGGTGGCGCTGATGTCGGGAATGATCAGCCTGGGCAGTTTGCGCTCTCTGGGCATGGGGCAGTTCAAGGTAGAGCACAAGACGACCGCGGCATTGGAGACTTGCCTGCAACAGTTCCATGCCCCGCCTGTGGACAAACCTTGGGACATACACTGGACGACCCCCTATGTACTGGCCGCAGGCGAGACGCCCTGGACCGGCGAGGCCACCGTTCTGGCGCAGCAGCTGTCCACACAGTTACGGGAGCAGATGCAAACACTGGCTACAGACATCAGGCCGCCCACTTTCAAGCGTGTGGATACGCGCATCAAGCTGGATTTTGTAGGACGGTGGTCCTTCGAGAACGGAGCACGGGAGAACCGCCTGGTTGCCTGGCCGGGGAGCATCTTTACTCTCCAGGTGGATGACCCTGGAGACTGGGAAGCAGCGCTGCAGCTGGCACAGGCCTTTGGCTGGGGGGCATGGGCCTCCTGGGGCTTCGGACGGTGGGCATGGGAATCTCCTGGCCAGCAATGAACGCCGAAATGCTGACCCTCCCACCGTTCCGTCTTGGAATGTACAGCCTCACCCTCGAAGCGCGTGAGCGTTTAACCCTGCCGACCTACAAGGGCAGTGTGTTACGCGGCGGCTTCGGCTATGCCTTCAAGCAAGGTGTGTGCGTCCAACCGGATCGCCCCCACTGCACAGGCTGCCCCCTGGCCGCGACCTGTGTGTACGCGGCGGTATTCGAACCGGCGCCGCCCGCAGATAGCGCCGTGCTGCGCAAAAATGCCGCCATACCGACGCCTTTTGTCATCGAGCCGCCGCCAGAGGCCCGGCATGCTTATGCTGCGGGCGAATTGCTAAATTTCCGCCTGATACTTGTGGGCCAGGCGTTGGGTTATCTGCCTCATTTTCTCGTTGCCTTTCGCAATCTGGGCGAACTTGGGCTGGGTGAGCAGCGCGGGCGCTTCCGTCTTCAACAGGTAGCGGCGATCCACCCCTGGCAAGACATGAGTGAAACTCTCTATGCTGATGACAGGTTACATACGTTGTCGCAACTGACAGTGACAGAAACCGAAGTAGCCACCCAGGCACAGAAATTACCAGAGACGCCACTCGATATTCATTTTCTCACCCCCACCCGGCTACAGAACGCCGGGCAACTGGTGCGCGAGGGACCACCCTTTGCCGTGCTGGTGAAGGCGCTGCTGGGCCGCATTTCATCTCTGGCCTATTTCCATTGCAGGACGCGCTGGGAGACCGATTTCCGCACATGGATTGATCGCGCCGAAGCAGTACAGATTGAAGAAGCTGCCACAGGCTGGGACGATTGGGGACGTTTCTCCAGCCGCCAGCAGCAGCACATTAACATGGGAGGATTGATCGGACATAACCGTTACCAGGGACAACTGGCGCCTTACCGCGCCCTGCTGACCCTGGGCACATTGCTGCATGTGGGCAAAGGGACGGTGTTTGGAAACGGGAAATTCACGGTAACCGAGTAAAGCCTGGCTATTCCGCATTCCCGTCAGCAACTCCGGATTCCGTCCGCACCGCCCGGTTATCAACCAACGGTACGAGCGCCAGTTCCCGAATGCGATCCAGGCGGAAGACACGTTCGGCTTGCGCTCGCCGACAAAAGCCCACCAGATAGAGTTCCTCGCCGTAGCTGGTGCAGCGACGCTCGATGCGGTAGGGTTCGACAATGCGGCGCGTGGTTTCGTCGCGCCCGGCGGTATAGTAAGCCAGCTCCAACGCCAGACCGTCCTGTAATGCCTGTTCAATGATGGGCAGGCTCTCTTCAATCTTCAGGGTCGGCTGTGTCCACATCGGGAAAGCCGTGCGTCCGGCAAGGGCATCCTGTAAAGCCGCTCGCACGCGCTGCGCACTGGCTTCTGCAGCAGTCAAATCCCCCGGCGCGAGTTGCGCCGCCAATCGTTCCAGCACCTCATCCGGCAGAACCACAGGCAGGGGCAATACCGTGCCCAGGTCACGGTACACGCGCGCTGCGAGCCACAGCAACGCAGCGCCGCCGCGTCCCAACTCGCTTCGTGTTGACGCTACAGGCTGGGGCAATTCCACCCACGGCGGCGCGCCTTCCTGTTGGGTCAGCCGGCGTACCAACAGCGGCAACTTCCCTTCATCCACTGCCACCGCGCGCCGTCCCAGAGTCCGCAACACCAGCTGCCTGCCGCGGCGACTGCGCTGCAAGCGCACCAGAATCTCCGGGTCGCTCACTTCCAACACGGTGAGCCGCTGCACGCGCATCCGTACCGCCCCCGCGGCCCAAGCAGTGAGCGTAGCGACCTCAGCGCCAGTGAGAGGACGTTGCGCCACGGTATTGAGGCGCGTGAGCAGCGCTTCAGCAGTAGCGCCGCGCTGCAGCGCGCGCGCCCAACTCGCCTGCGTGAGCCGATAAACACCAGCAGGCTGCCTTACAGCGCAAGTAGCCAGTGTGACCAAAGCCAGGGGATCGCAAACCGTGCCCGGAGGCGTGAAATCGAAATCCACGCCCAGGGTGAAGGGCGGCGGAGGCGCGGGTTGAGGTACGGGACCCCCTTCCAGCAGGTAAGCGCCCCAGGCTGTAAGGTGCAGTTCAGATGCTTCGGCAGTGATGGCGCCGAGTGCCAACAGTGGCCCCTTCAGTAAAGCGACCAGGGCTTCTGTGATTTGCACCTCCGGCTCCCAGGCGTGCGCTCCCAAGGCGGAGCGTGGCGCTGGATCATGCGCCAACAACCGCGCAGCTAACGCTTCGGCGCTGCCCAAGGCGGCAGAGTGCGTGGCAGAGTGCGTCAACTCCCGTACCAAAGCCGCGTGCAGCGTGTTAGTAATGCCGAGCCGATAAGCCGGCAAACGAAAATCGGC
>Ga0179935_1186553_pt1 | contig 10191 bp, 9 predicted proteins | sample AD_UKC057_sludge_FD_135920 | JGI IMG/M metagenome (GOLD analysis project Ga0179935, IMG submission 135920) | Active sludge microbial communities of municipal wastewater-treating anaerobic digesters from Illinois, USA - AD_UKC057_MetaT... | ecosystem: Engineered > Bioreactor > Anaerobic >... | reverse complement strand
CGGAGGTGTATTCTTTATTGAAAATTCTTTATGTATCCGATCTTGACGGAACGCTTCTCGATCCGTCACCGAAGATCACTCCACGCACGGCTGAAACTCTCAATTCCCTCATAGCAAAAGGGATGGAGTTCACATTTGCTACGGCAAGGTCGATATATTCGGCTGTCCCCATAACGTCAGCTTTGGATATAAACGTGCCCTGCATACTCATGAACGGTGTCAGCATTTACGACATCAGAAACGAACGATACATAAAGAACGAGTTCATCGCTCCCGAAGATTCTGCGGAGATACTTCGGATATTCAGGAAACACGGCATACACTGCTTCATGTACAGGATTGAAAAAGAGTGCCTGATAAGCTATTATTCCGAGCTGGCCACAAAGGAAATGCAGAGTTTTGCCGAGGTCAGGAAGCACGAATACAAAAAGCCATTCGTACAGTGCAGACTTGAAGATCATGCAGATGAAAATACTGTATACATCACAACGATGGGCAAATATGACGATCTGCTCCCCGTGAAGCTGGAAGCGGAAAAACTGCCGGGAGTGGATATTGCATTTTACCTGGATGTATATGATGATTCGTGGTATCTGGAAATATTCTCCCACAAGGCATCAAAAGCCAATGCCCTGCGGTTTCTGCGTGAGAATTACGGTTTTGACAAAGTTGTGGCATTCGGGGATAACCTCAATGACCTGCCTATGTTTGAACAGGCTGATACAAAGATCGCTGTCGGCAACGCAAGGGATGAGGTCAAAGCCGCCGCTGATATAGTTATCGGCACTAACGATAAGGACGGTGTGGCGGAGTATCTGGCAGGCGAGAACAGCGTGATATAAAGATGCAGTTTTGGTTACGGAGGTATCATATATGTCTTTATTTAAGAAGAAAAAAACTTCACCAAAAGAAGTCAATGCTATAAATAATGCTGAATTGAAAGAAGGCATTGCCAATTCGGCGCTGAATATTCTGAACAAAGGTGAGGACTATGAAGAATTGGCGTATACAAAGGTGGAATTCGGCTATCTGTTCAATATAGAAGGACATGGCATAGAGTCGCTGTTCAAAGTCATTACTGATAAAACAACCATTTATTTTGCTGTACAGGGACCAAAATTGATGCGGCTGGATTTCTCGGAAGAATTATTCCGGAATACTGTTGACGGTTTTATGGAAATACACGGTTAACACATGACGGCCGGATCACTGTAAATCAGATAATATTATCCAAGAAAGGACATAAAAATAATGAAGAAGTTAATGTTAGGAAACGAAGCCTTTGCAAGAGGCTTATACGAAGCAGGATGTCGAATAGTATCCAGCTACCCCGGTACTCCTTCCACAGAGATCACTGAGGAAGTTGCAAAGTACGACGAGGTCTACGCTGAATGGGCACCAAACGAGAAAGTCGCTATGGAGACTGCTCTCGGTGCTTCCATCGCAGGTGCAAGAAGCTTCTGCGGCATGAAGCACGTTGGTCTCAACGTTGCTGCCGATCCGCTTTATACAGCCGCTTACACAGGCGTTAACGGCGGTATGGTAATCGCTGTTGCTGACGATCAGGGTATGCATTCATCCCAGAATGAGCAGGACAGCCGTCACCACGCTATCGCTTCAAAGGTGCCTATGTTAGAGCCTTCCGATTCCGGCGAATGTAAGGAATTCGTCAAGACTGCATTTGAACTCTCAGAGCAGTTCGACGCTCCTTTCATCGTAAGAATGTCCACAAGAGTTGCTCATTCTCAGAGCATAGTTGAAATGGAGGACAGAAAGGACCCCGGCCTCAAGCCTTACGAGAAGAATCCTCAGAAGTTTGTTATGATGCCTGCATACGCTAAGGGCAGACACGTATTCGTTGAGGAACGCACAAAGAAGCTTATCGAATTTGCTGAGACTTGTTCCCTCAACCGTGTGGAGATCTCCGACAAGGCTGAATTCGGTGTTATCACCAACGGCGCTGCTTACCAGTACGTAAAGGAAGCCCTCGGCGACAAGGCTTCAGTCCTCAAGCTGGGTATGGTAAATCCTCTCCCTGTAAAGCTTATACAGGACTTTGCTGCTAAGTACGAGAAGGTTTACGTTATCGAAGAACTTGACGGCATCATCGAAGAGCACTGCCGCAATATCGGCGTAAACAACGTTCAGGGCAAGGAGATATTCGGCTACATCGGCGAGCTTCCGCAGTCCGTGATCGCTGAAAAGCTTCTCGGCGAGAAGAAGGAATGTGTATGTCTCGATGAAAATATCCCTATGAGACCTCCTGTAATGTGTCCGGGATGTCCTCACCGTGGACTTTTCTACTGCCTGAGCAAGAACAAGATAACCGTATCAGGCGATATCGGATGTTATACTCTCGGCGCAGTTGCACCTCTCTTTGCTGTTGATACAACTATCTGTATGGGCGCTTCCATTTCAGGCCTCCACGGCTTCAACAAGGCAAGAGGTTCAGAGACAGAGCATAAGACAGTCGCTGTTATCGGTGATTCAACATTCATGCACAGCGGTATGACAGGCCTGGTTAATATAGCTTACAATAACTCAAACTCAACAGTTATCATCCTCGATAACTCCATCACAGGTATGACAGGACATCAGCAGAATCCTACAACAGGAAAGAACCTGAAGGGCGACCCTGCTGCTGCTGTAAACCTTGAAGAACTCTGCAAGGCTATAGGCATCAAGAGAGTAAGAGTAGTTGACCCTTACCACCTCGCTGAGACAGAAAAGGCTATCAAGGAAGAACTTGCTGCTGACGAGGCTTCAGTAATTATTTCCCGCCGTCCATGTGCTCTCCTCAAGTACGTTAAGCATAACCCACCTCTCAAGGTAGACGCTGACAAGTGCGTAGGCTGCGGTATGTGCATGAAGCTGGGCTGTCCTGCAATTTCCATGAGAGACGGCCGTGCAGTTATTGACCATACTCAGTGCGTAGGCTGCGGCATCTGTCAGGAACAGTGCAAGATAGGCGCTATCAACTGATTTATCGATACTGCTCACAGCGTTCCGCAGTAATAATGGAGGAGAACAGTATGAAAGTCAGGAAAATAAACTGTCCGTACTGCAATATCACTATGAAGTACGTCGGTACAAAGCGTATTCAGCTCGGAAAAAGCAATATATTATTTGAACACCTTGACAACTGGCTTTCGGGCGCACTTCCCGTCAGCATTTATGAATGCCCGAAGTGCCTGAAGCTCGAATTATTCAGATACAGGAAGTAAAGGGGCAAAACTATGATACAGATCGAAATATATGAGCATTTCGCAGCATGGCTCGATAATCTGCTCGAAAACAACGAAATGCCAAAAAATACAGCTGCTTTCAACTTCAACCTCTACGATGAGAATGCAGAGGGGCTTGTTTACGCAATGCAGCTTATCGCCTCGGACAGATTCGACCCCGATGATGAATCAGGCGAATGGGCTTGCTATAATGCATGGTCTTCGGAGGAAGATCTGTTCATGCTCGATTTTTCGGATGAAGAAGACCAGAGTTTTGAATATATACAGAAAGTGTTCACGGAATTCGTAAACGAATACCTGGAAAATGGAAAATACAAAGATATACTGCTGGATTCACAGGGCATAGGCATTGGTCATGTGGACGGTGATATAGACCTTATTTATAAGGCAGAAAAGGAGTAATCATGCCTGATCTTATGGATGATATCAGTATGCCGTCAGTTCTGTCGGCATCTCCCTCAGCACCCACCTCTCAGAAAGAAAATCAATCAGCAGAAAACAAGACCGCAGAATTTACCGATGCTGCTACAGGTTTCGGTAAAGTCTACGGAAAAGACGACTATAAAGGCGCACCCATCCGCTTTGAACGAGTGCTCTCTCCTGACGGATTCGGCAAAACTTTCGACAGCGGAAAAGGTGAGGTACGCATTCCACAGGGATATGTGCCTGCACCTGACGGATTTGGTGCAATGTATGACAGCGATGCAGGCAAGGGACAGAAAGCTCCCGAGGCTGCACCTGCGGCTGTTGAAAAAGCAGCTGACAGCGATGCTGCACTGAAAGAAATGTTCAGCATCAAGCCGGAGCAGGCAAGTCAGAAGCCTGCGGCTGAAGCTGTTAAGCCTGCGGAAAGCAGTATGGCGGCGATAGATCTTACAAAGCCGGCCGAAAATAAGGCAGTTGAGCTTGCCAAGGCACCGCAGACAGCAGAGCAGCCCAAGGAAGAAAAGTCTGCTGCTGAAAAGGCAGAACAGCCGAAGTCGGCCGAAAATAAGGCAGTTGACCTTGCCAAGGCGCCGCAGACAGCAGAGCAGCCAAAGGAAGAAAAGGCTGCTGAAAATGATGCGGCTGAGGCAAATAGCAAGCGTCCGCACAAGAAAGGCAAGACCGTCAAAGTCAAGGCACGTGCGGTTCATGTTAAGGCTGTCGAAGCAAAGGCAGAAAAAGCAATTGACGTGGCGGCTGAAAGCAAACCGGTTGAACTTGCAAAGAAGCCTGAACAGCCCAAGGAAATGGCAGCAATCGAGCCGCCCAAGGCTGAAAAGGAAGCTGCAAAGCCTGCTGAAAATAAGGCGGCAGAACAGCCAAAGGCAGATGAGAGCAAACCTGTTGAACTTGCAAAGAAGCCCGAACAGCCAAAGGAAATGGCAGCAATAGAGCCGTCCAAGGCAGAAAAGGAAGCTGCAAAGCCTGCTGAAAATAAGGCAGCAGAACAGCCAAAGGCAGACGAGAAAAAGCCTGTTGAACTTGCAAAGAAGCCCGAACAGCCAAAGGAAATGGCAGCAATAGAGCCGTCCAAGGCAGAAAAGGAAGCTGCAAAGCCTGCTGAAAATAAGGCAGCAGAACAGCCAAAGGCAGCTGAGAGCAAACCTGTTGAACTTGCAAAGAAGCCCGAACAGCCCAAGGAAATGGCAGCAATAGAGCCGTCCAAGGCTGAAAAGGAAGCTGCAAAGCCTGCTGAAAATAAGGCGGCAGAGCAGCCAAAGGCAGATGAGAAAAAGCCTGTTGAACTTGCAAAGAAGCCTGAACAGCCCAAGGAAATGGCAGCAATAGAGCCGTCCAAGGCTGAAAAGGAAGCTGCAAAGCCTGCTGAAAATAAGGCAGCAGAACAGCCAAAGGCAGACGAGAAAAAGCCTGTTGAACTTGCAAAGAAGCCTGAACAGCCCAAGGAAATGGCAGCAATAGAGCCGCCCAAGGCTGAAAAGGAAGCTGCAAAGCCTGCTGAAAATAAGGCGGCAGAACAGCCAAAGGCAGACGAGAGCAAACCTGTCCAGCTTGCAAAGGATGAAAAGAAGGCAGAGGCAAAGGTACCTGAGATACCAAAGGCTCAGGGCAGCGTTCCTCAGCCTGCGAATACAAACGGCGTTAACCAGCCGGGAGCAATCAGACCTCCTGTGAATGCTGTACCGCCGCAGAGTCCCGTTAAGCCTGCACCGATGAACAACATCCCCGTGCAGCCGGGCTTCGGTAATATTCCGCCTCAGAATGCGGGAAATAATATCAATGGCAGCGGTATGCAGAATGCCCACGGCGGCGCTGCATTTATCGGAAGCATTGATGATATAAACAAATATGTCGGAAACACTGATGCACAGGATCACGCTTCCCCTGTGGAGAGCGCCGAAACTGCTGCACCGGCATTCACCCCAATAAACAGAGTGGACAGTGAGTCTTCAGGCTTAATGGATATCCTCAGGGATGTTCTTGCGGCAATTGTCGGAACTCTTCCCGGCTTTGTGCTGTGGCTGATATTCGGCAAGCTTACACTGGGACTGTCTGCCGTAAATCTGTTACTTAACATTATTATGTTCGTTTGTCCGCTGGTAATGGCAGCAGGTTCATTATTCTGCTATCATTACGTTAACCGTGACCGTTTCATCGATACGAAAAGATGTGCACTGATATGCCTTGCAGTTCTGGCATTCATGATCTATATGGCTAACCGAACGGTTACCAGTTTGCAGATCGTCGATATATGCAATAATCTGAAGGACTATATGACGCAGATAACAGGATTCATCGGTTTATCCAAGGAGGATATCGATGCTGTCTGGGACGATGATATGGCAAAGGAAATTACGAAGGAAATGACTGGCTTCACCAAAATAAACTTTGGAAGATGCTTCTTGAATTTCTCGGATATTCTTGAAAAAATGAACATGAACGGAGACTTTGCATGGTCTATGCTGAAGAGCTACCTCTGGGGATTCACAGGCGGTTCAATAGGCATTAAACTTGCAAAAAAATATAATCTTTTATGATGACATTATTCAAAGGAGTAATTATAAATGGAAACTAAATCAATCATGATAGTAGGCGTAGGCGGACAGGGTTCGCTTCTCGCTTCAAGACTTCTCGGAAACGTTCTTCTCGCACAGGGCTATGACGTAAAGGTCAGCGAAGTGCACGGAATGTCTCAGAGAGGCGGCAGCGTTGTAACTTACGTCAAGTACGGCGATAAGGTATACTCTCCCGTTATCGAAAAGGGCGAGGCTGACGCTGTTATATCATTTGAGCTTCTCGAAGCTGCAAGATGCCTTCCTTATCTCAAAAAGGGCGGCCATCTCATCACTTCAACTCAGCAGATAGATCCTATGCCTGTTATCACAGGTGCAGCTGAATATCCCGAAGACCTTGTTGAAAAGATCAAGGCTAAGGGTGCTGATATCGTTGCTGTTGACGCTCTCTCACTTGCTGAGGAGGCAGGCACAGCAAAGGCTTCAAACGTAGTTCTCATGGGCGTTCTCGCTTCACGTATGGATTACCCCGAGGAACTCTGGCAGAAGGCCCTCGAACAGTGCGTACCTGCAAAGTTCCTTGAACTCAACAAGAAGGCATTTGAACTGGGAAAGAATGCTAAGTGATTATTGCTTAGTGAATAGTTAGATAAACTAAGCACTAAGATCTGATAACTAATAACTTCAAGTTCCTGACACCTGAGAACTGACAAATCGATCTGTCAACTGAGACCTGTCAGATAATACTTCAACATAAAAGTCTAATTAAAAGGAGTATGAATATCCAATGGAAAGATATTGGAACGAAGAAATCGAGTGTGCTTCCCGTGAAGATATGAAAAAGCTTCAGGATGAGCGGCTCGTGGCACAGGTAAAGCACGTTTACGAAAACGTGAAATATTACCGTGACCTTATGGATGAAAAAGGCGTAAAGCCCGAGGACATCAAGAGTACCGAAGACCTTCACAAGCTTCCGTTTCTCTCAAAAGCCGATCTCCGTGAGGCTTACCCTTACGGTCTCCTCGCAAAGCCGCTCAGCGAATGCGTAAGAATCCACGCTACAAGCGGTACAACAGGCAAGCGTGTAGTTGCTTTCTACACTCAGAACGACGTTGATATGCGGGAAGACTGCGTTGCAAGAGCTATCACTGCCGCAGGCGGTACAGAAGATGACGTTGCACAGGTAGCTTACGGATACGGACTGTTCACAGGCGGTATGGGACTTCACGGCGGTTCTCACAAGAGAGGATGTCTTACTCTCCCTATGAGTTCGGGCAATACCGAAAGACAGATACAGTTCATGCGTGATCTTGGTGCAACTATACTTTGCTGTACACCATCATATGCCGCATACATAGGCGAGACACTTCACGATATGGGACTTACTCCCGATGACATTCAGCTCAAGGCAGGTATTTTCGGTGCTGAGCCATGGACTGAGGAAATGAGACGTTCCATCGAGAAGTCACTGGGCATCAAGGCATTCGACATCTACGGCCTTACAGAATCAAGCGGCCCCGGCGTTGCCTTTGAATGTTCAGAGCAGACAGGAATGCATATCAACGAGGATAACTTCATCCCTGAGATAATCGATCCCGAAACAGGTGAAGTTCTTCCCGAGGGCGAAGTTGGTGAGCTGGTATTTACAAGCATAACCAAGGAAGCTTTCCCGCTTCTCCGTTACCGTACCCGTGACCTCTGCGTACTTTCACGCAAGAAGTGTTCATGCGGACGTACACTCATCAAGATGGCAAAGCCTATGGGCAGAAGCGATGATATGATGATAATCCGTGGCGTAAACGTATTCCCGAGCCAGATCGAGACAGTTCTCATCGAGCAGGGCTACTCACCTAACTACCTCATTGAAGTTGACCGTGTGAACAATACAGATACACTGGATATCAGCGTAGAGATGAATCCCGATCAGTTCTCTGATAAGGTCAAGGATATGCAGAAGCAGGAGAGAGATCTTGCTGAGGCTATCAAGACCATGCTGGGAATCAATCCTAAGGTACATCTGGTATCACCTAAGTCCATCACAAGAAGTGAGGGCAAAGCAGTAAGAGTAATCGACAAGCGCAAACTCCACGACTAACCCGAGCTGTCGTCAGCTCGACCACGATCACGAATCGCTCGCAAGCTCGCTTACTTCTTGCAAAGCGATAAGTTTCAGGTCGCTCAACGGGCGGGGACGCCCCCGCAGGCGATCACGAATCGCTCGCAAGCTCGCTTACTTCTTGCAAAGCGATGAGTTTCAGGTCGCTCACCGGGCTGGGACGCCCCCCCGCAGGCGATCACGAATCGCTCGCAAGCTCGCTTACTTCTTACAAAGCGATGAGTTTCAGGTCGCTCACCGAGCTGGGACGCCCCCGCAGGCGATCACGAATCGCTCGCAAGCTCGCTTACTTCTTGCAAAACGATGAGTTTCAGGTCGCTCACCGGCTTGTTCTGTAGGGGGGGATATTATCCGCACGACGATGATCGCAGGCTGTCAGGTGAACAAGCCGTAATATTTCAATAAAGTAGAGGACAAATCGTCCCTGCAAATAAAAAATATTCACATAACAAGGAGGTCCTTTTATGAAAATCAAATTATTCTCAACAAGTTTTATGCCCGAGCAGGAAAAATACGAGAAATTCGCTACCTTTGAGAATGAGCTCAACCAGTTCATTCAGTCAGTAAAAGTCATCGACATAAAGTACAGCACTGCTATAGGTATGTGTCATGACGCTCAGACTCATGTTAACGAACACATGGAGGACTTCTCAGCTCTCGTTATGTATGAGGAACTTCCTGAAAGCAAGTAAATACAGATCAGGACAGGAGGAAAGATATGTCAAATGTTAAGCAGATCTCGGTCTTTGTGGAAAACAAGCCGGGCAAGCTGGCAGAAGCTATGAAGCTTCTCAAAAGCAGCAAGATAAACATCAGAGCTCTGGCTCTCGCTGATACCAAGGATTTCGGTATCCTGCGCATTATTGTTAATGATACAGAAAAAACAGTGGATATCCTCAAGGATGCTTCCTATGCCGTTACTGTCACAGAGGTGGTGGCTATTTCCATCCCCGATTCCGCAGGACAGCTCAGCCGTGTACTTGATATTCTCGGCGAAAGCGGCGTAAATCTGGAATATCTCTATGCCTTCATCGGCAAGTCTGACAGATCAGTATCTTTTGTTCTCAGAGTGGATGATAACCAGAGTGCTGCTGACGCTCTTAACGATGCGGGAATTATTCAGCTTACCGAAAATGATATAGCTGAAATGTAAGTACTGCACAAATCAGCCTATCGTTTTTAAATTTATTTTGAAAACGCTTGACAATTTTTTGGTAGTATCGTATAATTAATAGAGCACTAATTGCGAGAAACCAACATTTATAGGAGTGATGAAAATGAGCATTTTTGACAAGATCGGGGACGTTAGCAAAGGTGCTTCCGACAAAGCAAAAAGTATCTCTGAGGCTAATAATCTGAAAAGAAAGATACTTTACGAGGAAGAAAGAATTGTCGAGATCTTTACTGATATCGGCAAAAAGTACTACAAGAATCCAAATGAAGATCCTGCCGCTCTGAAGGTTCTTTGTGACGATATCGACACAAGACGCAGAAGGATCAAGAAGATGAGATTCGAGCTCAATGGTATCCGTGGCTACAAGATCTGCCCTAAGTGCGATGCAGAGGTAAACGAGCGTTTCCAGTTCTGCGGACGCTGCGGTGCAAGACTGCCCGATGTAGAGGACGAGGACTTTATGTCACTTGAGCCTAACGATTACTATACCGAGAGCAGCAACAATTTCTTCAACGCTGACTCAAATAAGAACTATTGATCGCCAACTAAGCGGAAATAGTACAATCAGGGCTGTTCCGATATTACGGAACAGCCTGTTTATTTTTGAGGTGATGTATGAAAAAAGCTTTTATTATTTCTGATGTATTGATAGTCTCACTCCTCGCCTGCTGTATGGTTTATTTCTGCGATACACCGTGG
>Ga0179935_1097891_pt1 | contig 10775 bp, 10 predicted proteins | sample AD_UKC057_sludge_FD_135920 | JGI IMG/M metagenome (GOLD analysis project Ga0179935, IMG submission 135920) | Active sludge microbial communities of municipal wastewater-treating anaerobic digesters from Illinois, USA - AD_UKC057_MetaT... | ecosystem: Engineered > Bioreactor > Anaerobic >... | reverse complement strand
TATTCGGCAGTGAAGACTCATGATATCAATAGTCGTAATGACTCTTAGCATAAGCTCATAATTCTGAGGTTGAAATACTCAGAATAGTTTATAAAGTTATTTTTTCCTTTCTGCTTCGGTAAATAGGGCCTTTAAAAGAGTTTCGGGTTCATAGCGATAATGTGAACCCTTCCCCCCAAAGAAATGATGAGCTTCAATTAAATGGATGGTCATTGCAGTCCATTTAACAGTGATATTATTCTTCCGATTAGTGAGAGTAGTTTCATATTTACGGAATAAGCCTCCGTGTCCATATGGGCAGGACAAATTACCTTTACTGCTTGTGCTTTCAACTTCATATATATCATCTATAACAACCTTATTATCAAACACATCAAAGGTGGCATCAGTAAAATATTTCATTCTGTCTGCTATTTCTTCAACATAACGGTTAAAACGTTCCAGTTCTTTATTATCAGCAGCAATAATTTCAGAAAGAGAACGCTTATCATTTCCCAGAAAACCATCATAAGTTACGGCTCCAGGCATCATTCGGGCGCGAATTTTAATTTCTTTTAACTCTTCGTTCATAGTTCTTGTCCTAAATTATAATTTCTTTCTATTAAAAATAGTATGGTATCATTTCATAGTCAAGCGTATCAGCTGTTGGTTCAGAACCTTTACTTAAAATGAGCTTTACTGTAGATTTTTTTAGAGCTTTTGCTCCAGCTGAAGGAACGCTACGAATAACAGTATTTACAGGATAGATATCAGAATAGGTAGAATCCACTACAGTGCTATGCAAATCAAGATTTCTTAAAATTATGAATGCTTCCTGAAAAGGCTTTCCAACAACAGAAGGAACTGTGACTGTTGATGATCCTTTACTAATTACTAAATATACTGTTCCATCTTGATGTAATTTATCTCCAGGGACAGGATGCTGTTCTAAAACAACCTCAGGAGCTGCAACATCGCTAAATAAAGAATCTTTAACTACAGCATGCAATTTTTCATCCTGCAATATTTTTTTAGCATGAGCAAGGTTCATCCCGACTACAGAGGGTACTTCTACTTTAGGTGTTCTTCCCAAAATTATAGGAAAAAAGATTTGGCTGAAAACAAAGGCAGTAACAATGATTACACAAATCCCAATTCCTACAAGGTAGCCGATTTGCTTATTCTTGGTTTTTCCTTTGCCTTGCAGGTATCTATTCTTATTTAATCCGTTGTAATTTTGCGGCAAATGCACCATCCATATTATGCTTAAAAGGTATCGTTTTTAAAAAACCGGAACTGGTATACTTATCAGGAATAAACTGAGAAGCTGGAACCAGTTCAAACTTTTTATTTCTTTTTAAAAAAGAGGCAATTTGGTCCTCGTTTTCCTTCGGGTTCATTGTGCATGTAGAATAAACCAAAAACCCGTTCGGAGCAACAAAATTAGCTGCATAATCCAAAGCTTTTTCTTGCAGCTTGATAAGCTCGGGAATATTCTGATGAACCTGCCAGCGTAGATCAGATTTTCTGCCAAAAACACCCCATCCAGAACAAGGTGCATCTACTAACACTCTTTGAAAAGCAGGAGCTACAGGACCATATTTGAAAGCATCTGTAATTACCGTTTTGATATTAGTAAGCTGCAAACGGTCAGCTGCTTGTTTTAATAGTTTCATCTTACTTGGTATTTTATCTACAGCAATAACTTCTCCTGTATTATTCATTCTTTCTGCAATATAACTGCATTTTCCTCCGGGAGCAGCAAATAAATCAAGAACACTTTCTTCTTTTTGAGGATCAAGCAATTCTACAATTAATGCCGCAGAAGTATCTTGAACAGAAAAATAACCTTCAGAGAAAGCTACATCCTCCAGAACCTCTGCTGTTTGAGCTGTATAAAACATATTAGAGCTTGCTGCAGAAGGTTTTAATATAATATCCCGTTTAGCAAAATATGCTTTCAATTTATCAGGTGTTGTAGCTGTTGTATTTACTCGTATATGCAGTTCAGGATTTTCGTTAAAAAACATAGCCAGATATTCAGTATTTTCCTCGCCCCATAATTCCAGCCACTGTTTAACCAATTCTGGAGGAAAAGAATGTTCATAGGCAATCCTCAATTCAGGTTCTTTGGGATAGGTAATTTCAGGATTGCGAAGATAACTTCTCAAAACAGCATTTACAAAATCTGCTACTTGTTCATTAAACAGAGTTTTGGCTAATTCAACTGTTTCATTCACAGCTGCATGATCTGGAATGGAATTTAGATACATAAGCTGATATAAACCCATATAAAGAAGGGTTTTAATTTTTACATCTGTAGAAGCAAACTTCTTTTTATCCACATATTGCTGCAGGATATAATCCAACTTCAAACAGAGCTTGATAACTCCTTTCACGAGGTTGTAAAATAAAGCAGGATCTTCTCCAGCATTCTTTATTTTTTTTGCGCGCTGATGAAGTAGAGTATCAGAATACTCTTTATCTTTTAGCACTTTTAGGATAGTAGAATATGCTTCGGTACGAAAATTCATTTATTTCTCTGATAAATACGCTTGATAATTTCTTTAATTAAAGTTTCTGTGTTCATCTGCCTCATCGATTCATCAAGAAGAGCAAGTTCTTTTCTGATTTGCTGTAAATTGAACCCCAAAGAAAGCAATGCTGATTCAACTTCACTATTTTTATCTCCAATTTGTAAATCTTTCTGGTCAATATGACTCATTAAAGTGTGAACATCATCTTGCAACTCTACAATTAAACGTTGCGCAGATTTTTTCCCAATGCCAGGAACTCTTGTAAGTAATCCCTCTTCACCTGAATTAATCGCTTTTATAAATGTAGGAATACTTAAAGTTGAAAGAATTGAAAGGGCTATTTTCGGCCCTATGCCACTAACTTTATTCAACATCATAAATAGCTCTCTCTCTGCTTCTGTAGAAAAACCAAAAATACGCATATCATCCTGGCTGATATGTAAAAAAAGTTAATAGCTTACAATTCTTTCCAACAGAAGGTAACACTTCATAAGTACTAATCGGAATCTTTATTTCCCAACCAATACCCATAGTTTCAATAATAGCCATTACAGGATTTTTGAAAGTAAGAGTACCTGAAATATATTGAATCATTACAGCCACTTCATCCTGTTGTAATAACAGGTCGCTACCGCTAAAGCATCAAAAGCATCATCCCTTTTAGGACTTTCTTTTAAGGGATAAATCTTATTTATCATATAGCGAACTTGTTGTTTACTAGCACTACCATTCCCGCAAACAGATTTTTTTATTTCGCGGGGACTATATTCTACAATTGGTATATCTTTCATGGCTAAGGCAAGTAATATTACACCCCTGGCATGACCGAGTGTAAAAACACTTCTCACCTGACGATGAAAAAAAATGCTTTCTACGGCCGCTATTTCAGGTTGATATTCATCCAAAACTGCTATAATATTCTCATAAAGTGATTTTAAACGAAGCGAAAGAGTTTTACCTTTTGTTACATCCAGCACATCACAACCTGCAGCAAGAATTTTTCTGTCTTCAATTTGAAGAAGACCATAACCGCAATAACGGCTGCCGGGATCTAAACCAATGATAATCACTTAATTACTGTGCTTGGGAAAGTTTCTCCATAAAGGCATCGGAAAACTCAAAATTGGCATAAACTTTTTGCACATCATCGAGTTCTTCGAGGGAATCAATCAAACGCATAAGCTTTTCAGCTATGTCGTCATCAACCGCTATAGTATTTTTCGGAACCCTGGTTAATTCTGCATTATGGATAGGGAAACCCTCCTTTTCTAAATTGCTGATTACTGTGTGAAAATCCGTAGGGGAAGTGTATATATCAAAGTTATTTTCATTTAGCTCTACATCTTCAGCTCCTGCTTCCAGTGCCTTCATCATAAAATCATCCTCATCCAATCCTGCTGCAGGAACATTCATAAAACCCTTCTGTTCAAAATTCCAAGCAACTGATCCTGTCTCGGCAAGGTTTCCACCATATTTTGAAAATATGTGCCGCAATTCAGAAACACTTCGTTTTTTGTTATCCGTCATCACTTCAACGACTATTCCCACTCCACTATGCCCATAACCTTCATAAATAATCTCTTCATAAGCTGCACCTTCAATTTCACCTGTGCCTCTTTTAATAGCGCGTTCGATATTTTCCTTGGGCATATTGTTTTCTTTAGCTGTATTAATAGCAGTTCGTAAGCGAGGATTCATATCAGGATCGCCACCGCCAGCTCTTGCTGCTAAAATTATTTCCTTAACTAAACGGGTAAAAATCTGCCCTCTCTTTGCATCGGCAGCACCTTTTTTATGTTTAATTGAACTCCACTTATTATGTCCAGACATATTAACCTCGTTTTTTTATTTATCACTACTTAAGAACACTATGTAAACCTATCTTCTACTGTCAAGTAAAAAAGAAAAAATCGGTAAACCAGATTAATTTATTGCTCTATGAAAAATAGAGATAGCTTTTTTAATTTCTAAAACAGGGAACGACGCGAACGCCGTTCCTCTTATATCTATTGTGATTTAACTTAGGGTTCTCACCTGTTAAATCGTATTATTCGTTTGACTGTTCCTGCCAGGCAGCTATAACTTTCTGTGCAATATCATCAGGAACTTTCTCGTAATGAGAGAATTTCTGCGTAAAGCGGCCCCGTCCCTGAGTAAAGGATTTCAAAGCAGGATAATATGAATACATTTCTGCTAAAGGCATTTGAGCTGTTAAATACTGCTTTTTACCGTTTTGTTCCATACCCAGAATTTTACCTCTGCGAGTAGAAATATCACCCATAACATCTCCCATATATTCACTGGGAACAATAATAACCAGCTCATTAATGGGTTCCAATAATATAGGTTTGCTTTTTTTGAATCCTTCTTTTAAAGCCATTGAAGAGGCTATTTTGAAAGCAATTTCAGAACTGTCCACTTCGTGGTAGCTACCATAATACACTTCAACAGAAATATCTACAACCGGGTATCCAGCTATAATTCCTTTTTCCATTGTTTCAATAAGACCTTTTTCGATAGCAGGAATATAATTGGAAGGGATAACACCACCGACAATGGAATTGATAAATTTAAATCCTTCTCCCCTTTCGGTTGGCTTTATGCGAAAATAGACATCAGCATACTGTCCGCGACCACCTGATTGCTTTTTGTGTTTATAATTAGATTCTGAACTTGCCATAATTGTTTCCTTATAAGGAATACGAGGATCCTTAAGGATAGCATCTACTTTATAGCGGTTTTTCAGTTTCTTTAATACTAATTGCAATTGCTGTTCACCCATACCGGAAAGTACATTTTCATGGGTCTCCACATTAAGCTCATAATTTATAGTAGGATCTTCAGCAATAACTCTTTGCAGAACAGTTCCGATTTTATCTTCATCAGCTTGATTCACTGCTTTCAAGGTTTGCCAGGTAGTTGGAGTAGGTAATTCAACAGGCACCACAGACAACTTTGAACCGGTGGCCACGATACTATTCATAACCTTTGCATTTTTCAGCTTTAACAGAGCGCCAATATCGCCAGCTTTAATTTCGTTGCAATCATTACGATTCTTGCCCAGCATATAATACATAGTTCCTGCTTTATCTTTTGCATCTTTTTCGGGAATGTAAAATTCCACACCTGTTTTTAGAGTTCCAGAGAATATGCGTGCATAGGCAAAATCACCCATACTGGGATCAGCATAAAGCTTAAATAAATAGCCTAAAAGTTCACCATCGGGTTTACAGATAAAGCTAACTTTTTCGTTTTCTTTTAAAACTTCCATTTCATTGGAATCTTCAGGAGAAGGAAGATAGTCGATAATTCCACTTAATAAAGCAAGCACACCTTCACCGGTTCCTGCAGAGCAAACAAAAGCAGGAGATATTTCACCGCTGATGATACCTTTTTTAAGCCCCGCTATTAGTTTATCTTCAGGAAGCTCCATATTTTCCAGATAATCATTAAGTAAATCCTCATCAGTTTCTGCGACTGCTTCCATCAAGTGCATTCTGGCTTCTTCTACTATTTCACTCATATTGGCCGGGATATCACTTTCGGTTTTACCTTTGATAGCTTTGCGCTTTATAATATCTATCACACCCTCGAAGCTGCCTTCTTTACCAATCGGAATATGGACTTTTACGGGTTTGATTTTAGTATTTTCTGCTATTGCTTCAAGGGTTTTATCATAATCTGAATGTTCATTGTCTATTCTATTAACAACAATTACTTTACCCATTTTGCTTTTTTCTATCTGTTCTATGGCAAGTTCTAAACCAACTTCATAACCACCTGCAGCATTGGCTACTATAACAACATTTTCCACTGCTGGAAGAGCTACTATTGTATCTCCAACAAAATCAGGACAGCCTGGTGCGTCCAGAATGTTAATTTTATGGTCTAAATAATTAACATAACCAATGGAAAGCCCCAAAGACATTTGTTTAGTTATTTCTTCGGGATCAAAATCCATTATAGTATTGCCTTCATCAATTTTGCCCAGACGGTTGCTTGTTTTAGTCAAATAGAAGATTTGTTCAGCCAAAGTTGTCTTACCTGCACCACTGGCACCAATGAACAATAGATTACGGATCTTTTTCATTTCATATTCTTTCATTTCTTCCTCAGTAAGTTTATTCCTTATTTTTTATGTATAATTCTAAAGTAATGAGCCATTTTTTTTTACTTGGTATTTAAGTCAATTGTTATTTTGCCCAAGATGTATGCTTATTAGAAGGCATAGATTATTGCAGCTTTTAAGGCTTACATTGGTTCTAATTTTAGCAATATCGATAATATTCATTATATCTGCTCATTATTTTACTTATACTTCGCACTTACCTATTATCTCATTTAGAGTACAATTTCTTTCTCGCAAGAAATTATCTATACCTTCATATACTTTAGGAACAGCTAGTGGATCGATAAAATTTGCAGTCCCCAGAGCAACAGCTGAAGCACCAGCCCAAAAAAATTCCAGAGCATCCTGCCAGCTATAAATTCCACCCATAGCAATTATAGGTATATCTACAGCTTTTGCTGCTCGATAAGTTAAAGCTAGAGCTAAGGGTTTTATCCCAATTCCGCTGTACCCGCCAATTCCTTTTTTTAACATCGATTTTCCGCTTTGGATATCAATTGCCATTCCCCAAATTGTATTTATTAACGAGATAGATGTTGCTCCTCCATCTTCAGCAGCTTTAGCAATAACGGCAATATCAGTTACATTTGGGCTAAGCTTAATAATTAATTCCCTATTAGTTAACGGCGCAAGAAGTGCACAAAGCTTATAGACAATTTCAGGATCCACTCCAAAGGCAATACCCTCATTTTCAACATTGGGACAGGAAACATTGAGTTCATAACCATCTATTCCTTCATTCTGTTCCAAAGATTCCAACATTAATTTGAATTCATTTAGGGAAGAGCCAGAAAAACTAACAATTAAGGGAGTAGTAAGTGTTTCTCTAAGTATAGGTAAATCATCATTAATGAATTTATCCAGTCCCGGATTTTGTAATCCAATGGAATTTAGCAATCCTGCTTCTGTTTCAAACAGACGAGGTGGAGGATTTCCTTTTTTAGGGTAACGCGTAATAGTTTTACATACATAAGCACCTAAATAGTCCTGCGCCATAAAATCGAGATTCTCCAGAGCAAAAGTCCCGGAAGCAATAGTTACTGGACTATTTAATGTTAAGCGTCCCAACGAAGTATAAATTTGGCTTACATTCTGTTCCACAAAACCTCCTTAGCATTAAAAACAGGACCTTCTTTACAGACTCTTAAATAATTCCAATCTTCAGTATTACCGATAGGAACAGCACAACCATAACAGACACCAATTCCGCATGCCATATATGCTTCCAAAGAACAGTAGTGTTCAATTTCAAGTTCTAAAGCTATTCTGGCACATTCCTTCAGCATCGGGATTGGTCCACAGCTGTATATTAAATTTATCTTCTTCTCCATAATAAGAGATCTTACTCCTTCAGTAACCATCCCCATTTTACCTAAGCTGCCATCTTCAGTCCAGACCTCATCACAAGGGAAAACATCACATTGATTCGACCCCCCATGAACCCAATAAATTAGATTGTGTTTAATAAGTCTTTTTTGAAGATACCATAGAGGTGGATAACCAATTCCACCGCTTACTAATAGTATTTTTTTTCCGCTAACTATAGGAAAGCCATTTCCTAGAGGACCGATCAATTCAAGTAGATCTCCAGCTTTCAGTTTACTAAGAGCATTTGTGCCGTATCCCACTTTTTTAATAAAGAATCCAATCCTACCTTCAGCATTATCATAGATAGAGATTGGTTTAAAAAGCTTGGGTAACGAACGTGTTTCTTCTGCATTTTCAATACTGTAATGAGCGCGTATTTCAAAAAATTGACCTGGTTGGCATTTTTTCCCCAGCTCTTCATCCCATATCCACAGTATGAAATAATCTCCGCAGAGTTCTTCACGAGAGTATATTGCTCGTTCTAAAAATTGGGGTTTCAATTTGTCCATTTTTCACTATCCATATAGGTTACATTGCCGTTGCAGATTGTGCATAACACTCTTCCCGGTAAAAATTGATTTAGCCAAGGAGTATTTTTACTTTTAGATAGAATATTTTCTACCGAAAAGAGGGTTTCCTTCTCTAAATCTATAATGGTTAAATCAGCTGCTTTACCTACTTCCAGTACACCACCAGGTAAATCTAATATTTTAGCAGGAGCTATTGTTAATGCTTCTACTAAACGATTTAAACTTATCAGTCCTGTTTGTACCAGATTTTTATAGAGCACTGGAAAAGCTGTTTCTAATCCGATGATTCCAAAGGGAGCATGATCATATTCCTTTTCTTTTTCAAAATCTGCATGAGGAGCATGGTCTGTAGCAATACAATCAATCAGACCATCCTTTAATGCCTGAACACAAGCCAGGCGATCTTTTTCACTTCTTAGAGGTGGTTTCATTTTGGTATTTGTATTGAATGTTATCGTAGCTTCTTCATTTAACACTAAGTGGTGAGGAGTTACTTCACAGGTTACCGGTAATCCTTTATCTTTGGCATTTTTTACTAATTCCAAAGATCGGGCAGTGGAAATATGAGCAATATGAAGTTGTGCCCCAGCACTTTCAGCAAGCATAATATCCCTGGCAATAATAACTTCTTCAGCCAAACCCGGAATACCACTAAGACCAAGCTTGGTAGCAACTTTTCCGGAATGGATTTGTCCCTTTCCAGCCAAAGAATAATCCTCGGGATGAATAATAATGGGCAGTCCGAAATTACTAGCATATTTCATACAAGAGAGCATCAAACGCGCATCCTGAACACATTTACCGTCATCGGATACAGCTACAATACCTCCAGATTTCATAGTTGCCATTTCTGCAATTTCTTCGCCTGCAGATTGCTTTGTAATAGCTCCAATTACATATACCCTGGCAGAGCCATAATCTTTGGCACGAAGTTGTATATATTCCACAGAGGCAATATTATCGGTAACTGGTTCAGTATTTGGCATAGCGCAAACAGTGGTAAAACCTCCATGAGCAGCAGCTTTAGTTCCTGTAACAATATCTTCCTTGTAAGTATGTCCAGGATCTCGTAAATGAGAATGAAGATCAATAAAACCTGGAAAAACACAGGCACCTTGGGCATCGATAATTTTATCGGCATTAACTGTTATAGTGCCTCCCAATTTGGTAATCTTTTTCCGTTCTATTAGCACATCACCTTTTATGAATTTATCCTTTTGGAAGATTTTTGCATTTTTAATTAAGATCTTCATAATATTTCTCCTTATGCCTTTCCGCCTAAGATTAAAAACATTAATGCCATTCTAACAGCAACTCCATTAGCAACTTGTTCCACGATTACACTTTGGTTGCTATCGGCAATTTCAGGAAGGATTTCCACTCCCCTATTCATTGGCCCTGGATGCATAATAAGAGCATTTCGTTTAGCATATTTTAAGGTTTCTTTGGAAAGGACATAGTGTTTACTGTATTCTTCCAAAGAAGGAAATAACCCTTCTGTCATCCTTTCCAGCTGCATTCTTAAGCCCATAACTACATCAGCATCTTTTAATGCTCTTGGCAAATCATATTCAACGCGGCAATCATAAACGCTTTCCATATTACCTGGCATTAGAGTTTTAGGACCGCATACTGTTACTTTAGCACCCAGTTTGCCCATTCCAATTAAATTACTACGAACTACGCGACTATTTAAAATATCGCCTACAATAGTAATTTTCAGTCCTTTAAGGTCTCCCAATTTTTCCCAAATTGAAAAGATATCAAGAAGTGCCTGCGTGGGATGGGAATGTCTACCATCACCTCCATTAATTACAGGTTTTCCTGAATATTTATTAACCAAATGCGGGCTTCCAGGACTGCTATGACGAATGCAGTAAAGATCTATACCCATTGCATTAAGAGTGTAGACAGTATCTTGTAAACTTTCTCCTTTTTGTAAAGAAGATATGGACGATTGAAAACTTACTACATCTGCACTTAAACGATTGGCAGCCAGTTCAAAACTCATTCTTGTGCGGGTGCTGTTTTCTACAAAAAGAGTACAAATAGTTTTACCTCTGAGTGTAGGTATTTTTTTGTATTCCCGTAAGTTAATTTCTTTCATTCCTTTGGCTGCTTCCAGAATATACATAATTTCTTCATGGGAATAGTCATCTAAGTCAAACAGAGAGCGTCCAGTAAATTGTGGTTTTGAAGTCATTCTTTCTCCTTTCCAGCTCACTGGCTGTG
>Ga0179935_1139257_pt1 | contig 10912 bp, 8 predicted proteins | sample AD_UKC057_sludge_FD_135920 | JGI IMG/M metagenome (GOLD analysis project Ga0179935, IMG submission 135920) | Active sludge microbial communities of municipal wastewater-treating anaerobic digesters from Illinois, USA - AD_UKC057_MetaT... | ecosystem: Engineered > Bioreactor > Anaerobic >... | reverse complement strand
GCCAACAGCGCCCATTGATCGTCATGTAAATAGAGCAAGGCCCACCAAGTGTTCATGTCTGGTCTATACTCTACCAGGGTCTCTACTGGAGATCCTGGTTCAAGAGCAAACTGATCGAAGAAATGCCATTCGCGGGTGTTGCTGTCGTATTGATATACATATTGCCGGTCGTCCCTCCATGAAACCTCAGCCCATCCTGATTCCATCCAGTCTCGATCCGGTGTGGGTCCCATTGCATAGGAATACTCAACCACAAATTGCTTTTGCCATGGCCAAAGGGAATGATCCACGGAAGGATTAACAACGTACCGTCTCCCCCAGACTCCTTGATTGTCCTGATCGGCTTCAACACCTACATAACGGTAGATGTAGTCAGCACTTGCAGCTTGGAGTTGGTTTCTCCTTGACTCCAGTGGGTTTGACGGGACAGATTTCGGCGGGGCAGATAGATCAATGAGTGGTTCTGCTTTGCAAACAACCCGGGTTACATCAGGCGCGAGGTTAGAGGAATTTGAACAAATATGGAACTGTGGACACGGCAGTAGGTTTTGCTCTGCTGACGGCACCAGCCGAAACCGAAAAACGAAACTGGGACGACGGACGATCTGCCCATCTTTCACCTGAAACAGATATCCCGCCGGGTCACGGAAATAGGCCGTCGGCGCGTCTATTGTCAACTTGTAGAAACCGTCCGGTATCTCGGTGACGGTGATACTGTGGCTCCCATTGCGAGCATCGAGAAGTGGAAGTTCAGTTCTATACGAAGACCAGCAAGCAGTAGTTCGAGAGGTATCAGCGAGTAACTGCAATTTTGCGGGATATTCTTCTTCTAGTCCTTCAATGCTTACCTCAATCGTGAGCGTAGCCCGGTTAGTGGGGACAGGGCAGAGAAGGGGCAAGGGAGAATCGAATGGCCCAGGTCCTGGGAGTAGTGAAGTCAGCGTAAGTTGGTTGGCCGGTGCCGCTTGAATCACAGCGTCAGCAAGACCGAGAACCAGCAGAATCGCAAAAAAGAACGACTACCGAACGCTTGTTTAACATTTTCGCCTCCTTTGCGTTGAGCGTCCTTGCGTTAGGGCAGTTGAGCGCCTACCCTAGCGCAGGCTAACGGAGGAGTTCACCCGCTGCGCGGCTGCGTGAAAATTACCTTCGCCAGAAATCTAACTTCGAAGCGCGTAGTGCCGCCGCCAGCACGCGCCAAAGGCGCGGTCGGCTTGACGCGGTGTTAGCCGCCTTTTGGTTTACGATGCCCCCGCTTTCACTGGAATCTGTGTTGCCTGCAAAATAAGTCGTAGTGCCTTATTGACGGCTTCATCCGTGGGAAAGGCTTGCGCCAAATCCGGCTCTAACACTACCAGATTACGCGCCAGTCGTTTTTCAGGGGCATATCTTCCGCGCGGCATAATGGGAAGTTGCGAGAGGTCATATTCCTCTTGCAACTCATAATCCTCATTCGGCTTCTTCGTAATATCGTCGCTCATTTTTTGTCGCCTTTCTGGCGCTGATAATGAGCGTTGTTCCTTCACGCTCAGTATGGGCTATCAGTAACAGGCGATTCGCTTTGGATAACCCCAACGTAATGTACCGCTCTGCATCAAACGAATGTTCTACATCCAGAAAAGTGATGAACAACGGATCATCAAAAACGGTACCGGCTTCCTCGAAACTGACCTGATGCTTCTCGAGGTTAGTTTGGGCTTTGACCGGATCCCATTCTATGGTTACTTTCATTGTAGCACACTTTCTCTTGCGGATGTAATGATCGTGTATTGTGGCGCAGGTTGCACAGCGTGGCGGCTAACGGAGGAGTTCACCTGCGCGCGGCTGCGGCGGGACCTCCGCCCTGACAGACAACCTCCCTGCGGGTGGAATGCGGGTTGGGCGGCGTCCCGGCCTGCCGGCGCCTGAGCCTCCTCACTGGAGTTATGCCCCTCCGCCGGCGTTTCCCCTCGCAGGGGCCATCACCTTTCTTTGGCGCCGCAGCCGCCTAACGGCACCCGCATAACCCGCCGGGCCGGGCCATGCAAGACCAACTCCACTCCAAGACCAGCAACACATGCAAAAGCGCCGATGCAACGCAGGCCGATAGGCCCGGTCGGGTTCATGCGGTGGTTATGCGCACTCTCATCGATCAAGCACGTTAGTGAAGAAAAAAGGTCACTCGTTTCCGAATCCTTTCTATGGCGCATACCCTCTCAGCACCAACGGCAGATACACCCAATCGGTGGGCAAAGGGATAGTCAGGCGGTAGACGCCGCCGCTCAGGATGGTGACGTCACCTGAAATTGCATTCGGTGTTGATGCTGTCTGCGCCCCAGCCTGGGATACCATCCCTCCGGGCGTACCAACGTAGAGTACGACGCGCTCGCCGTCGGCGCCTGCTGCGAGTGCAATAGGAAATGTCATTCCTGGTACTATTTCCCAGGTGTTACCGCTGTCATTGCTGCGGCACAATTTCTCTCCCTCACAAGTTGCGTACAACAAAGGCGGCTGTGCTGGTGTGAATAATATTGGCGCTCGATACTCTATTTGGGACTCAACGCGCACCCAGGTTTCCCCAGCATCATCAGAGACATAATTTACAGAATCATCAATGGTCGAAGAGGCGAGATACACTTTGTTCTCCTGGTTTGGGTGCGTTGTTACGTAAGCTATATCGTTAGTGTTGGTAAAAGATGTTACCGCCCAGGTATTCCCACCATCAGTACTTTTCCACAAGCCCATGCCATTCGTGCTGGCGTAGATCAGGTCGGGGTTCCTTGAATCGTAGGCGATGTTAAGCACTTCGCTGATGGGCGTCGTCGGCCCCAGGTAGGACCAGCTTTCGCCATAGTCATCGCTGGCATAGAAGCCGTTTGGCTCGTTGCCGCTGTTGCAATGAGCGATATCCCGGCAAAAACCCGCACTGGCCAGGATGCGGCCAGGAACCAAGGGGTGGGGGACGGCGGTCATGAGTTCGCCCATCTCTCCAGCCCAGGTGATGGGTAAGGTCATGGTCACCGCGCGCCAGGTGACGCCTCGATCCTCGCTAATTTGTATACAGGGGATATCCACATCACAGCCAAAGCCAAGATAGACGCGGTCGGGCACAAGAGGATCGGTAGACAGCAACCGGCCCTTGGGACGCCCGCCGTGGAAAAAGGCGAGTTCCACCCAGGCCTGCCCACCGTTGTCGCTGCGCAGGATTCCTCTCTCAAAGGTATTGACATAAATTGTGTCAATCTCATTGCGAGGTGTGGCCAGTTCTCGCGCTTGAAGCCCGGCCAATCCCTCGTTCTTTTCCTGCCAAGTGGCGCCACCGTCCGTGCTCCTGGTGACGCCGTCCATCTCAGACCCGACATAGATCGTCTGCTCGTCACCGGGGTGAAAAGCAAACGTCTTGATGGTGTGGATAGGGGACTCGTCATCCATGACGAGTGTCCAAGTGGCTCCGCCATCGTCGCTGGTGTAGCCCCGTTCACCGGCAGCCCAGACCGTACCGGAGATAAAGTTCAGGGACCAGATTCCGCCACTGGGGATGAGAGTGTCCGTCACCACAGTTGTGATCCAGGTATTGAGGCTGGGATCAGTACTCTTGAAGAGATAGGGGGCTGAAGGGGGCTGAAACTCGGCATGGGGTACGATCCAGGCCTCGTGGTTGCCGTCAGGATTAAAGTAGATTCGCCGCAATTGCTCGCCCAGATCGGCGGCCCAGTGCCAACTCAGGCCGCCGTTGGTGGTAGTAAAGACGTTGCCGGCGCGCGTTACCGCGGCCATGATGTCGGGATCGGTGGGGTGGAAAGCCAGGTCCACCGGGTTGGTACCAGTCAGACCCACAGTGCGCGTCAACCAGGAGTCGCCGTGATCGTCCGAAAAGTAAATACCGCTCCGGTCAACCGGTGGGGTCCAACCGGAGCAAGCGCTGACGGCATCGTACACCGAACCACTCACGTTGGGATGGGTGGCGAGATGGTGGACGTAACAATGATGCAGTTCGTGACCGCGACCGATTAGTTCGTCCCAGGTGTCACCACCATCTTGGGTGCGATATACATATCCTCCACCCCCAGCAAATATCTCATTGGGATCAACAGCATCCATTGCTATTCGAAAATCATAAGTTTTTCCTTCCAAGATGGGCTCCCAATGCTGGGCGCTGTCATAACTGGCGAACAAAGCTACCCCATCAGCCACTGCGTAAACAATCGTCGGCATGGATGGACTTACTAATACTTGGGGAACGTTACCCCCATACGGCCCACCAGTTGTCCACACACCGATTCCGTTGGTGACAGTAAACGCACTCGACAGGGTAGCCGAAATCCCATCCGGATTGACCACCGTCAAGGAATAGACCTCCGGCACCATCCCCCAGGGGACAGTGGCACTCAGTGTGGTGCTGTTGACCCAGGTCACATCCTCCATCGCCGTGTTTCCCAGGTAGGCTGTAGGTGGGGTGATGACCAATGTACCGGATAATTCGGCAGTGAACCCGGTTCCGGTGATTATGATGGGAGTATCCAGATCATTGGGAGCAACGGCGGGATCTACAGCGGTCACTGTCAGAGAGAGCGGAGCAGCGAGTGCCGGAGTAGAGATACCGGAGCCAATGTCTCCCATCAACCCAAATAGCACAAGCAGCGCTGTTGTCGCGGTCGCTACCGTGATCACAATTGCAAACCATTGCTTCTTCATCTTTATGTTCTCCTTCCGGCGCAAGGTGCGCCTAACGGTTGGTGTGAGCCGCGCCCACCCGCCCTTGCGGGCAAGGCCCACCTGAATCACTGATGCCTTGGCGGGCAAGACACGATGGTTTAAAGCGCAAGGGTGGGCGTCGGCTCCACACAGGGTTGGGCGCTACCTCTTACCGATTGCACGAGTCCCATAGCGGATTGATCTGTCTGATGCGGTTGCAGTTACTGGCGAAGCACAAGCGGCAAGTAAATGTAGTGATAACACTGTGGCACTGCAACCAAAGCCGGATCGGTCTGGAATAGGCCGTAGGCATCGCTGACGATGGCGGTATTGGTGATAGTGGCTCCGGCAGATACGCCAGGCAAGACTTGGACAGGCCAGGTGATGAGTATAGGTGTGGCGGTAGGCACTGTGCCGGTCCACGTGATGACGCGAGTTGGCAGTCCTACGCTCCCACCAGTAAAGGTGATTGGACCAATGTACTCAACCTCGGGGGGCAGAGTATCGGTCAGATACACCGGCATTGGTATATTGGTGGTGTTGGTCAGAGTAAGGGTATAGGTGATGATGTCGCCCGGTTCCGCCGTGTCTGGTGTGGCAGTCTTGACCGCGACCACGGCCCACAACTCGTCAGCACCCAGGTCGTAGCCATCATAGTGCGGGCGCGCCTGTCCGTCAAAGTCGTCGGTCACGCTGGCGACGACGCCGTTGTCAATCGCTGCCGAGCCAGGGCTGATGTGGTAGTCGCCGCCAGTTGGGTTGACAAAGAGTGGGTCGCCGGTGTGCTCATTGGAAAGGAAAAACGTCCCGCTGCCCCAGGTGTTGCTGACATTGTCCGACCAGAGAATGCCATCGGCATTCACAATGTTCTTGACCACATTCCCCTTAGCGTAGATGCCCACCGTCTGGCTGACGATGATGGTGTTCCACAGCTTGGGCTGCGCGCGTTCGGTCGAGGAGGCTTCGGCTACATAGATGCCAGTGGCGTCGCTTCCCCAAGCGTTTTGGGCAATGGTGTTATGATACAGTTCCGGCGCAGACCCACAAATGTAAATCCCCGATCCGCTGAAACTGGCGCGGTTGCCAGTGATGACGTTATTGCGCAAGATGGGGTTGCCGCGGATGTAAACGCCGCCGCCATGTCCACCTTGCTGATTGCTCACTGGATCAATAAAGCCAATGGCAGTATTGTTCTGAATCAGGTTCCCTTCCAGCGTGACCCTGCTTCCGTTGATGTACACACCGCCGCCATAGCCATCGTCGGGTATCCACTCCGACTTGCCCGCCGTGTTATCCTCGATGAGATTGTCGCTCAGCGTCACCCAACCTTCTGCCGCTGGCGCGACATAGACCCCGCCGCCCTGCGCCGTAGCGTACAGGTGTCGGTTGTGATGGATGTGGTTCCTAACCAGATAAACCGTGGTATTCCACACACCGCTGACATAGACACCGGCTTCCACATACGCGCCGCCAGTGCCGTTGTACAGCACCGCGTTGTCGATCATCGTGTTATTGCTGTCGCCGATGCGCACCCCGCCGTACTGGTTGGCCCGGATCGTGCTGCTGCGCAGCATCCCGGTGCCGCTCAGGTCAACACCGCTACTATATACCGTCCCGCTAATCATACTGCTCTCAATCAGGAATGGATTCGCGTTCACGTCGAGCGCCCCGGAAAAAGGCGCCTTTTGCGCCGCGGTGCTGAACTGGATGGTACTACCTGAAAGGGTGAACGCGCCGCCGGAAACTGTCAACGCTGGCCCATCGCCGTTCATCGTGGTAGTGCGGTTGTTTTGGAATACACTTTCGATGATGTGGGTTGTGGCGCGATAGAGATAAGCTGCCCCGCCGTGCCCGGCTTCGTGCGTGTGCCAGAGGGTGCGGGTCGCTGTCAGCACGCCATTGCGGATATACAGCCCGCCGCCGTAGCCACTGGATGGCGCGGCACCATCGGTGACATGGCAATCGTTGAGCGTGACGGTGGCCTTATCGATGTATAGATTGCCACCAGCGTCATAGTTCTCGTAGGGCGTCGGCGAATGCCCGCCCAGCCCGTTGGCGTCACCGTAGGTGAAGCGCAGCCCTTCAAAGGCCACTATGGTATTTGTCCCGGTGATATAGGCCACACGCCCCAGTGTTTGGGCATTGATCTCGGTGACGTTGGCCTCCGGGCTAGGCGTGGTCCAGTTGGCTGTAGTGTAACCGCCGCGCAGGGTGAGGCTCTTGGCAATGTACACTACCTGGGGCTTGCCGCCCTGGTTGTTGACACCGCTGTATGTGCCGGCGGCGATGCGAATCTCATCGCCAGCTTGCGCTGCATCTACGGCGGCCTGTACGGTGCTGTAACACGGACTGGCGCTACCACAATTGCCGCCGGGAGCTACGTGAAGCACACCTGGCGTGGCTTGCACGGGTCTGCCATCCAGCAACGCCCATCCTCCCATGACGACCAACAAAGTAACCGTGGTCGTCAAGCAAATGATGCTTGAACGCTTGGTAACCATTTTTCACCTCCTGTTTCTGTCATTTGGCGTTTTTGCGCCCAACGGCTAGCGCTTCACCTGCGCCGCGAAGCGCAGCGGAGTGGCGTCAGGTGGAAGCGCTTGTTGGGCGGGCATTAAGGCACAAGTTGTTGCGTAGCGAAACTGTATATCCATTGCTTGCCGTTCTCGTCAAACAACGCTAATTCATTGGGGACATTCCAACTCACATTGCCGAAAGTAGGCTTCTCAGACTCTAATAGAAGTGTCTGTTTGAGTTCAAGCAAATCAAGGTGTACCACATACGATTTGCCAGATAGAGGGCAATAGGATGCAAATTGTACATAGACCAGTGCCTGACTGTCTGGTGACCAAGCAATGGGACCCGTTTCAGCTTCTGCTATTGCTGGGACACGGGCAATTTCATCATCATTGATGTTCCAGACCACCAGTTCTCGCCCTTGCCACGTTGCTATTTTCCCCCCGTCTGGTGAGCGAGGGCCTGCGCCGAGATACTCCTTATCCAGAGAAGTGATATCAAGGCGGATAATAGGGCGTTCCCAATACCCGCATCCATCGGGAACACCTTCACGCGCATAGGTATAGTAGAAGTAACGACTATTCGGTGACCAAAATAGACCCGCCAAACCAAAAGCACCCAGACCGCCACAGTATTGCAGCTGGTCATCGGCTGTTCTCTCGTCCCCATTGGTAACTTGTACCAATTTGAGCTGCTCGTAAGCGCTCTCATCTACCCCACCAGTCTTGACGCACTCGTAAATGACCACTTCGGCTCGCCATTTGCCATCAGGTGAAGGATAAGATCCGTAAAGCCTTGGTTGTTGAATAGCGACAACCGTCGCGGCGATGTCAGGTGTCACAGTAGGTGTTTCTGTGATTCTTGTTGGAATGGCCGTCGCTGAGACCGTTGGTTTCAAAGTGGCTGTCGTTGCTACTTCAGTTCCCTTGAGTCCAGGCCTTTGTAGTGTTGTCACGAGAGATGGTGTAGATGTTTCAAGTGGCGCAGCCAGTGGAACACAACCCGCCATTAGAACGAGAAACAATGCCAGGAGTGCCAATATCAGTTCCTTCATTCCGCACGCTCCTTTGATGCGGACGATGAGCCCGCCCAACGGCCCGGCTTAAGCCGCGCGGCGACGACGACGCCTGACCTGCGAGAGCAGACCTGTTCGCGCGTGTTTCACCGTCGCTGACCGGCGGCGATAGCCGCGTCGGCCTTGAAGCGATGTTGGGCGGCGACCCATCACAGCCGGCGCCTTGGCCGCTCCCCTAGAGCTATGCCCCACTGACTGCACACGGCTTGGGTAGAGCTGGCTGACTTCCGCCCGCGCTTCACCTGGCAATGTCCACGGCCTTTCTTCCGCGCCGCGCCGCCCAACGGCCCGGCTTAAGCCGCGCGGCGGGTGCGATGCCTTACCTGCGAGTGCAGACCCTTCCGCCCGTGTTTCCCCGCTGCTGACCGACGGCGAAGCCGCGTCGGCCTTGAAGCGATGTTGGGCGGCGACCTATCACAGCCGGCGCCTTGGCTGCTCCGCTAGAGCTAGGCCCCACCGACTGCACACGGCTTGGGTAGAGCTGGCTGACTTCCGCCCGCGTTTCACCTGGCAATGTCCACGGCCTTTCTGCCGCGCCGCGCCACCCAACGATCTGCGCATAAGCCGCCCGCGAGCGAGGGAGCGCAGCGACCAAGCGAAGCGGGTCGGCTTGATGCGCTTGTTGGGCCGCCAGCTCATTGAATTTCTTGTGTGGACACATTGAATTGAGAATAGTCCCAGACTTCCTCACCGTTTGCGTCAAGGTAGACAAAAATCTCGCCGGAAGCAGTGTAAAGCGTTTTTCCCAACTCCGCATTCTCGCCGTACGATTTCCAGTACAACAGGGTGAACTTGTAATAATCTAACTTCAGAACCCAGCCGTAATGCCCATTTCGGATGGCGACTTCTTGATGATTTTGACTTGAATGTCCCTCAGTCCACCAGTTACGCCATTCGTTAAATGGTGGACGTCCCCACATTCCAGTTGCCACATCAGTTGTGGGCAAATCGGTCAAGGCCCGATCTTGGGTGATGATTCCAACATAAGCCTCGTAGATGCACCCTTCTGGACAATCCATCGCCTCTCCATATTGGATTGTAATTAAGTTGACTTTCTCTCCTGTATCAAGTTCCAAACGCTCATCCTTACAAGAGTGAATCAAATCAACCGGAAGATGCTTGTTCTGAATGGCTAACTGGGCATTAGTGGAGCACGTTGATATATCCACATAAGAGGGACGATCACCCACCATAACCACTGTGGGCGTTGGAGATGCCGAACAAGAGGAAAGAGCGATCAAAAAACAGCCCAGTCCCAGAATTAACAGAATTTCTGATGTGTTTCGGTTCTTCATTCGTCTTCCTGCAAGTGGCAAAGGCGGCCCAACGGCCTGCTTAAGCCGCGCGGCGGAGGCGACGCCCTACCTGCGAGAGCAGCCCCCTTCGCCCGTGTTTCACCGCTGCTGACCGACGGCGAAGCCGCGTCGGCCTTGAAGCGATGTTGGGCGGCGACCCACTATAGCACGTACCTGGACCGCCCTACTAGGCCCTTGTGCTAGATAGAATGGGTTGACAGGTAGCCCTCCAATGGATTAAAATGAAGGAAAGCATGCTTTACTTCATTCATTGGAGGCTAACAGTATGATAACCAATTTTGAGGATTTCTGCTTGTACATGTATGTCATCGTTGATGATATTTGGCAGCAGATTGCGCCGTTGTTTTCCCGACCCGGGCCTCAACCGTTGTGTAGTGACAGCGAGGTGATCACTATCGCCCTGGTCAGCGAGTGCAAGGGTTGGGATAAAGAGAGTGAATTGTTGGACCATTGGACACCTTACCTCCACTTGTTTCCCCACTTTCCTGAACGCAGCCGTTTCAATCGGCGGCGACGCAACTTGATGTTGGCAATAAACTTGATTCGGCAAATCGTCCTGCAACAACTGGAACTGAGTGGCGATGAATACTGTGTGATTGATAGTCTGCCCATTCCGGTGGTGGCTTTTCACCTGGTCCCCAGTTCCCCCGGCGATTGGCGCGCGCATGGGGCCGCATTTGGCAAAGTCGCTTCCAAGAAACAAACCATTTTCGGCTATAAATTGCACCTCTTGGTTACCTTGGAGGGCCTCATTTTGGACTTCGAATTGGCCCCCGCCAATGCTGCCGATCTGGCGGTGGGTACTGAATTGCTGGAAAATCATACTCACCGCACGGTCTTGGCTGACAAAGCCTATATCAGTGCCGAAGTCGCGGCGCATCTGTTACGGCAGAATGGCATCCGCCTCCTGGCCTTACACCGCGATAATCAGAAAGAGCAATTGCCTGCTGCCTTAACTCAACTTATCAGCCGTACTCGACAAATTATCGAGACGGTCAATGGACAACTCGAAGCGCAATTCTGCATAGCGCGCAATTATGCGCATAGTTTTTGGGGCTTGGTCACACGCTTGTATACCAAATTGACTGCTCATACGCTTTCTATCTATGTTAACCGCCTTTTGGGCAAGGCGGATGTATTACAAATCAAGGCTCTGGCTTTCCCTAACATCTAGCACAAGGGCCTACTAGTACTTTGTCAAGGCTGATTTGATGGGTGGGGGCGATGTGGTATCCTGCTTCCCAAAAAGGAGGCAGAGATGGCCAAGAAGTACATTGTCACCCTGAGTACCGAAGAATGTGAGACGCTGCAAAAACTGCTTGCGTCTGGG
>Ga0179935_1015567_pt1 | contig 11296 bp, 16 predicted proteins | sample AD_UKC057_sludge_FD_135920 | JGI IMG/M metagenome (GOLD analysis project Ga0179935, IMG submission 135920) | Active sludge microbial communities of municipal wastewater-treating anaerobic digesters from Illinois, USA - AD_UKC057_MetaT... | ecosystem: Engineered > Bioreactor > Anaerobic >... | reverse complement strand
CATGGATAACCCGCCGTTTACTACTCTTACAATATTCGAGCAGATGGAGATTCGTAAAATGTACGGATATGAAATACTAACCTATGTTGATTATCTGTTTGTAAGGGAAAGGTATCTCGAGAGACAGAAAGAAAATTTAGGGTAATGATTGTATTGAATTAATTTTATACATTTGAAACATTTAAAAGCAATGAAAGAAAAAATCTTAACCCACCTCAAGTCAAAACTGACGGGAGTTCAGGAGAGCTTCCTCGTCGGGATTGCCGAAAACTTCAGCAAGACCATTACAGACGAGGCCAGTATCGAAACAACCATTACGCAGCCGGTACTTGACGCAATCAAGTTATCCGCCCAAATGCTTCAAGTTGAAGGTGACCGCCGGGCAACCGAGGCCACTAAGAGTGCCGTTAAAAACTTTATTGACAAGCATGGCCTCGATGAAAACGGGAAGCCTAAAGGCAAGCCGGATAAAACTGAACCCGATGGAGGTGGCGGTGGAAATCCGGACGTTCCTGCATGGTTCAAATCATTCGCAGATAAAATTGACCGTGAACTTCAGGAAAGTAAGCAAAAGTTGACGGCTATTGAGCAGGCGAAAACCCACGAGGTTCTTTCCGGGAAGGTTAAGGCTTCCCTCAAGGAAAAGGGGATTCCCGAATGGTTCTCAAATCCATTGCTCCGTAATCTGACGGTCGAGTCAGAGGACAAAATTGACCAACTGGTTACTCAGATTGAAGCCGACTTTGGCGTTGCCAGACAGGCTTCTGCCGAGCAGGGGGTTGTAATTGCAGTTCCGCCAAAGCCTGAAGGGGCAACCGAGGCCGGGGCGGAAATTGGCAAAAAACTCGCCGAAAAGCGAAACGCTGAGACGGGCGAGAAGGGTAAACTTAAATAAAAACGTAAAATGCAAATTACATCCAATACCTTCGGTGGGCGGAAAGTAATCTGGGATAACATCCTCGATGAAATCCCCGGCGGAGCCGGTTTGAATGTAAGTCGCTTGGACTACACAAAGGCTAACGCCAATGTTGACAAGCGGTGGATTCCCGGCGGAACGCCTGTTTATTTCGACCCCGCCACTCGTATTGCTGAGGTCTGCAAGTCAGCCTTGGCTATCGACGGCGGTGGGTCAACCACACCTCGTCTTGGGAAGGAGCATCACTTCAAGGTGGGCGACATCCTAAATGACGGAACTACCGGGGCGGTAATAACTGCAATTGACGAAAGCGAAAGCGCTTACGACGTTGCAACGGTTAATACCGATATCACGGTTACGGCTGGCACAAAGTATTTCGAAGGCGCAGCCTCCGGAACTGATGCTACGCTGAAATACACTCCTAACGGAGTCATCAAATCTCCGGAATGGATATACGACGGCAACGCTGACGTACCTGTTGTGACAATGGGAACGGCCAGAGAAGACAGCCTGACTTATCCCATGCCGGATGTGTACAAAATTGCTCTCCGGGGCGGGGCATCACAGACCGCTTCAAGCAAAACCTTGGTTAACGTATTTTAACTAATCTGACATGAAGACACCGATAATTGAAGGGGTAACTGAAGCCGGATTAGTTTCATACCTCAACGCAAGGCAGTACGAGAAGCTCTACTGGCAGGATATGTTTCCAATCAAGCCTGTCAGCTCTCTCGACGGAAAAACTCTCATTGGCGAAGCTGGCTCAAGACTGGCCGCTTATATCATATCATACGATGCGAAAGCTCCTGAAGTGAGCCGGAAATCAATGCAGACCAAATACTTCGACATCCCGAAAACGGCAATCGCCCGGAGAAAGACTGAGAAGGAAATCCTCGAACACGCTATCACCAAAGCCCTCCGGGGTCAGGATGCGGTCATTGAGGATTACTTCAATGACGTTGACTTCGTGTTCGACTCCGTTATGGGTCGTATCGAGTGGATGGTTCTGACCATGCTTTCCCTTACCAAGCTTCAGCTTTCGGTTACCAACAACCCACAGGGTATTGTCAACGAGTCTGTCATTGACTTCGGAATGCCGACCGCCAACAAAAAGGTGGCAACCGGGGCAGTCTGGTCGGTAGGCAACAAAGATACAATGACTCCCATTGCCGACATTAAGGCAGTGCTCAAGGCCGCAAGGGCGAAGGGTATCAAGTTCGAAAGAATGCTGATGCACCCCGACGCACTTGACCTTATCATTGGCAGTACCGAGTTTCAAAACTCGGCCAAGTCGCTTATTGCGGGGCAGAGCTTAGTCCTCGGATACACCGGGCTTGAAACCGTGAATATGATATTCAAGGCTCTCGACCTTCCGGTTATTTCCCTTATCGAGACCTCAATCGGTATCGAAGACAAGGGCGGGAACATCACGCTTGCCAATCCATGGAGCGACACCCATGTTCTTTTCGTTCCCACAACCAACCTCGGACAGCTTTACAACGGTCCGATTGCTGAGGAAATAGAAAAGCCCGATGGGGTAATTCAGGCCAAGCGGCAGAACGTAATGGTATCCATGCAGAGGGCATTCAACCCGGTTTCCGTCCTGACGAAAGCCGAGAGCAACTGCTTCCCTTCATGGCCGACTATTGACAAGTGCTTCAACCTGTACACAGGTAGCACCAGTACATGGGCTTAAAGTAACCCGTGATGACAAACCTTGACGCCTTAAAGGCTAAAGTTGGATATCCGCTGGCGGACGCTTCTTTTGAGTTAGCTTTAACCAAAAGAGGACTGACGTCAACGGATATCTTCACGGGTGAAGACTCGGCTTTCGAGTTGGCATACGCCGATTGCATTTTAGTTTTACTGACAAGCCCATCTTCCGTTCAGGAGGGTGGTTATTCAATTCAGCTTGGCGGTAAGGATGCATTAGCGGATATTGCCAATAAGATATACGATAAGTATGGCAAAACCATACCGACCCCAAAACCCGTCGCAAAGTTTGTCCAGAGATGGTAGAGCAGTATCCAGATACGATTGTTGTCCTCGTTAAGACTGAGCCAGTACAGGACGTAACCACCGGGGAGTTTACCGATGGTACGACCACAACTCATACCCTGCGATGCAGGGCTGAGAAGAATACTGAGGGGAAGTTGATAACGGGAGCAGACGGCAATCAAATCAGCTACGACTACACGGTTTACTTGCCCAAGATGGATACGGTTATCCCGATAGACTCGGAATATACATTAACCAAGGGGCTTTTGACTGCAAGGGGCAGAGTGAAGGATGCAATAAACGGCCAGTTAAATTCAAGGTTATGGCTATGAGCAATAATTTCGGCGGATTCGTCGGAGAAATGAACAGGGCAATCTCGGAAGTTAAGGAGCGCATCAAGCTCGCCTTAGAGTACACCGGGGAAGCTTTTGTCAGGGATTGTCGGCTACAACCCGGCGACCCTGAGACTGCTCATGGACAGGGCTTTTATGCTGACCGGACGGGCAACCTTCGCAATTCAATCGGGTACTATCTGTATGAGGATGGGAATTGTTATGACCAATCGGATACCAATAGTGACGATGAAAACAAGCGCAACCTTGAAGCAGAAATGCCGAAGCAGGGAATTTTCCTTGGTGGTATTGCCGGGATGAATTACGCCTCTTATGTGGAGGCCAAGGGCTATAATGTAATCTCTATTCAGACCATTGCAGCCCAGAAATCAATCGAGGAATTTAATGAGGATTTAAAGGTATTTCTAAATGGCTGATTTTCACTCCACAGAGCAGATAATCGGAACCGTCAGGATGCTTTTAGGTTCGCTGACCGAGCCGAAATATTTACTCAGAAAGCCCACAAAGGCTGCTGACCCGGCTTACATAGTCATAAACTCGCTCCCCATAAATGCTGATGTGATGCAAAAGTGCATCGTGAATGTAAACTATCACGTCAAAGACATGGGGTTGGGAATTCCCGATTTGGCCAAATTAGAGGCCGGAACAACCGCTATCTTGGATATACTGCAAAAGGTCACAACCTCCGGATTTTTGATGGACTTTGAGAGTCAGGAAATTTTCCCGGAAACGGCCTTGAGCGAACACTTCTCAAACATTCGTTTTAGTGTGAAACAAATTAACTACTGAAGACAATGGCAGAATATATTTATGCAGTCAAGCAGATGTTCTATGGGACTCCTACCGGGTCAAATACACTCCCGGAGAGTCTCTCCCCACTTCCCGATACGGTCAAGGGAACTATAACCGTCGAGGAGACCGAGGGAACACTGACAAAATTCTGGGTTGACCAGAAGAAGGAACCCGTGAGGGTTATTAAATCCGAGGAGGGTGACTTCACCCTTACCGCTCAGTTCTATGATTTCGACTTCGAAAAATACGCAGCCTTCAAGGGTGGCGTGGGAGTCGCCGGAGCATCATTCACCCCTTCAACCGATTACACTACCATTGACAAGGCTTTCCGTGTCGTGTTCGATTCGGGTCATGTCATGGACATTTACAACGGTTCATGCGTTGCCCGTATGACGGGCGGCGGCGGGCGTGACAAGATGTTCGCATGGGAACTGAAGGTGACCCCGATGCTGACTCAGGACCTCGCAGGGAGCTACATGATTGCAGCTTCCGGAGTATAGTGGCGGATACCTGAATGAAAGAGGTTGATGCTGCAAATATTATCCTTGGCGAGGCAGGAGATGGAGAGCAGTTCAAATTAAGGTGGGGTTGGTTGCGCTTTAGGCTATCAATCAAGCCGGTTTCGACTAAAACGCTTATTCGCATAAGCAGGGAGGTCGCTGAGATACCGGAGATAGACCCAAGCGGCGATGCGTTTCAGGAAATGTGCAGGAATGCCGCATACCTGAAGCAAATAAGTCGGGCGATAGCCTTCGCAACCAACACACCTTTCATAAGAATAGTCGCCGAGGCTATCCGGGGACTTCCGCTTAAGCATCTCAAGACCTTATGGGCGACGGTTATTCAACAGTCCGACCCCTCAAGCTTTTTTTTTATTATGATATCAGCCCGAGGAGTGAACAAACTGAAGAAGGTGGAACCGGACGAACGGTAGGTGGAGATACTATTTTCGGAAGACTCGCATTAATCCGCAGCAAGCTCAACCTGACGGAAAATGAGTTAATGGAGAAGTCGTGGATAGCGCTTAATCTCGAATTGATTGATTTTCCGTATTATGACATGAAGGCGAAAGACCGTCCCAAGGTTAATGATATGAGCTTTTTGGACAATAGAATCGGAATGAAATGAGCTTCATAGGATTTGTTTTAGGCTTCGACACCACCAAGTTTGAGGCGCAGTCAAAAAAGGCCGAGGATACCCTCGACAACCTTGGGAAGTCCGGAGAAAAGGCCGGACAAGCTATTGATAAGGCTTTTGAGAAAAGCGGCGAAAATATCAAGCAATATATAGCCAATCAAAAGCAACTGCTCGCAACGCTCGAACAGGAAATAGCCAAATCAGAACAGGCTTTTGCTAAGATGAGTGAAGGCCGGGCGAAAACTACCGCCGGGAAAGAACTACAGGCGCTCAGGCAGGATTTGATTGAGCAGAAGGTAGTATTGGCCGACCTCGAGTCTGGCGGGAAACGTGCGGCGGATGCTATGTCTCAGATAGGAACCTCGGGCGCACGTTCTCTGGGAGAATTACGGCATACGGCTCAAGCGGCTGCTCAGGCTCTCCGGGAAGCCGGGAGTGAGGGAGCGAAGTCAACAGGAACGGCGGTTGACGCAATAGCCGAACAAAATGCCGGGCGAGTACGGCACCTCTCATCGAGTTCGATGGATGTGCTTCACGCGCCCATGGAAGCTGCGGAGGTGCTCTGGTGCTGCTATTTCGTCTCTTTCGGGTGCTCACGTTGATCCTCTCTTCCGCCTCCCTGTTTTCGACAGCTCCTGCCGCCTTGTTCATACAGGAATTAAAAAAGAGATGCTCCGCGCCCTGACCGGGCGATGTGGAGATCGCAACCCCTTTTAAAGCCCGGCACTTTAACCGTGAAGGCGTGCCGGGCGGCTGCATCGGACGGCATGGTTTTTGCTCGGGTATTCATTCCGGGGCAAGCGTGCTCAATGTCAATTCCTTTCGTGTTAGGGCGGGTATGGAGAGAATGAGACCGGGGAATAAGGGTTTTTCGCTCGTAGAGCTCATGGTGACAATCGGCTTGTTTTCAATCCTCTGTCTCGCAGCTGTACCCAATATCCTGAGATTCGCTGAAAACGGCCATCTCAAGGCCGCGACGAGGGACATCACAACGGACATCGCCGTCATGAAGGAAACGGCCATGAACCGGGGTGCCGACTGCCAGATCACTTTCAATGCCGGGGCGAACAGTTTCGTACTGACCACGCCCGAGGGGAACACGGTCAAGACGCTTGCGTCTTTCAGCCAGGATATTGTCATCACGAACGCCAATTTTTTTGGGGGCGGTCCGACCATGACCTTCCAGCCGAGGGGCACCTCCACCAACGGGACGGTGATACTCCAGAACAACCGGGGATCGCAGGCGACCATAACAGTCAACATCACGGGAAGAGCTTATGCTGAGTTTAATATGCAATAAGCGGGGGATTACCCTGGCGGAACTCATGATCGCCGCGTTCATCACGGCCGTGGGCATCTTGGCTCTTCTTTCCATGCACCCGACGGCCTGGAGGGCCTCGGGCAGATCGGATTTAATGGGGAGGGCCGCGGGCATCCTTCACGAGGAGCTCGAAACCACTGAAATGCTGATCATGAACCCCTGCAACGCGGTGCCGCCCAGCGGGACCAGGACCGTTTTCACCAGCGGCGCCGGGACCGCCCAGCAGGGTGACATCCCGTACCAGGTGCAGACGAACGTCGCGAATAACGGCGCCGGCCTCTACACGGTCACCGTGCGGGTGACCTGGCCCGGCAACAACAACGGAATCGCCGAGACCATTTTCGTCACGATGCAGGAGCGTTTCCGCTTTCCCGAAGGATGCCCTGTGGCAGCGGGACGAATATAGGCATGCCTATGAGAAATAAAAGAGGATTCACACTCGTCGAACTTCTGGCCGCCATCGGTGCGGGTATCATTCTGATCGCCGCCATCTACACGGCCGTGACCTTCGGCTACCGATCTTCCGTAGCCGTGGAGCGTAAGGTCACGGCACTCGAGGACGCCCGTGCTGCCCTGGAACTCATGTCCACGGAAATACGCATGGCTTCCTACAACCCGAATTTTGCCCTGAACCCGTGGCCGCCGCGCTGTGACGGTGCCGCGGCGGTACCAGCTTACCGCGGCATCCAGGAAGCCACGATCAATGACATCACCGTTCAGATGGATATCAGTGAAAACTCCATTATCGGCGACAACGCCAACGAGATCATCCGCTATGCCTACGATACGGCGAATCAGCGAATCACCCGGAGTACGAATTGCGGCGGCGCCCAGCCCTTCCTGGGGGATGCCGTCGCCAACGTGAACCAGCGGACCGTCCGGGTGATCAACAACGACCTGAACATATCCGTGTTCCGGTATTTCAACGGCACCGGCACGGAGATCGCGGCTGCGAGCCTTCCGGGCAGCATCCCGGACATCCGGAGGATCGATATCACCCTCGCCGTCGAGACGGAGCACGTGGACCCGAACACGAACCAGAGGAGGCGGCTCATCTACTCGACCAGCGTCATCCCGAGGAACCATGCGCCGACGCTTTGAGAACATTTTTTCAGGAGGGTTGTCAAAAATGAGTTCACAACGGGGCATCGCGCTTGTCGTGGCGCTTCTGGCCAACGTGATCCTGCTCGCCGTGGGGGTTCTTGCCATACACCTCTCCACCCGGGACATCCGGGTGAGCTTTGCCGTCATCGGCGACAAAAAAGCCTTCGCCGCCTGCGAGTCAGGGATTCACGCGCTGGCCAGGAACTTCGACCCCGGGACGCTCGCCGCGCAGGCGCAGACGAACGTCGTGGTCAATGCGGCCACGGACCCGGGTTCAAGGTACACGATTTTCCAGCCAACGACGCCCACGACGGGTCCGGCCATCATCCCGATAACGGGCTATTCCATCGGGGGTGGCCAGCAATGGGGACAGGAAAGATTCATAGCCAGGGTAAGGGGGGAGAACACCTCCTACAACAGCCAGGTGGAGGTCGCCTTGGGCCTTGGATTCGGCCCTATCGAGATGAGCACCATGTCCAGATAGGAGGAATCGAGTACATGGATAAAAGGAAAATCCTGTTAGCTTGCATCATATTATTCGCTCTTTTCATCTGCCCCTCTGTCCGTGCCGATGAATCGGATCTCTTTACGACGGTCTCGCCGGACGCCCTGATTGTTCTCGACCTTTCGGGGAGCATGAACTGGACCCCCTACGGTGAGACGATGTACACCGTCGACGGAGGGAGCTGCTCTTCCTCGACGGGCCTTTTCTATGGCGAAATCGGCACTGGCCACGCGAAAGAATGCACGATCAGTTCCACATCGGTTCCCAAGTGGGGCGATTCAGCCTGTCTGGGACCCTTCTCGAGAACCTCGGGGATCGCAGGCACGACGGATTGCAGCCGGGTGGCCATCGCCAGGAGGGCCCTCTTCAACATCCTCGACGACAACGACAGCAACACCATCACCAAGGCCGATGAAACAAGCCTAAACGTCCGTCTCGCCTTCATGCGCTTCACGACGGGCAACGACGAGGCGGGAAACCCGCGGAGCGGCTATATCCAGATACCGACCTCCCCCGCCAACATGGGCATCGGGGTCAAATACAGCAAACTCTACTGCAACAACAACAACAGCTGTTCTCCGAGCGCCAACGTCGCAGGCACCATTAGCGGCGCCACCGCCTCGGGCGGAACCCCTCTGGCCAATGCCCTTTACGAAGCCAGGGTTTATCTGGACGCACACAAGGCCGCGGACTCCGCACGGGAATGCCGCCAGAAGTTCGTCATCCTCATATCCGATGGCGCGGACACCTACGAATGCAACGGCAACGGCCAGGAAGACCAGGAGGATCAATACCAAAGGCGGAGGGCCACGGTGAAGAGGGCAAAGGAACTGTCCGATCAGGGCTACAAGGTCTTCGTCATCGGTTTCGGTGCCACGATGCCGCACTATCTCAGGCACACACTGAACTGGATGGCCTACTGGGGGGGCACGGACAACCCTGGTACCCCGAATGTGGGAATCACAAGCGCTTACAATCCGGACACGTTTTCCGATTTGTGTCCCGTGTCAACGGACCTGGAGGAACATAACATCGAGGGCGACGGCTCTCACTGGCGAGCCCTGACAAATGACCCCGGAGAGATCCCTCTTTCAGGTTACGCTTTTCTTGCGGCGAATTCCAGCCAATTGGCGTTAGCTCTCAAGTACGCCATCGATGTCGTCCGCGAGGCCACCTATTCCTTCTCCCAGGCTTCCGTCTCCTCATCGAGGCTCATGGATGAAAACTACCTCTACGAGGGGTCCTTCCGGCCCCTCAGTCACGACCCCTTCTGGCTGGGGCACCTCAAGAAGTTTGCCATCAACGCCGACGGTACTGTCGGGAATCTTATCTGGGACGCCGGGGAGGTTCTAAAAAATCAGGATGCCGATAGCCGGAACATGTTCACACTCTTGGGCGGCACTAGGACAGATTTCACCACCTCCCTTTCCGCCTCCAGATTCGGTGTTACCACGGATGCGGAGCGGAACAGGATTGTCGGCTATTTCCGCGGCGAGAGCGAGGACAACCCGGACGAGTGGAAACTGGGAGACGTCTTCCGCGCGACACCCATCAACATCGGGACCCCGTCACTCTATTACATCGACGCCCGGGACGAGAACCACGCCTTCGAAACCTTCCGGGAGAATCACGTCAGGTCAACGGCAAACGGGCTTCGCATGGTCGTGACGGGGGCCAACGACGGACAGTTTCACGCCTTCAGAACACAGGACGGAACGGAAGCCTGGAGCTTCCTCCCACCCAATCTTCTGACGAAGCTCAAGAACATCGCCCACTCGACACACCCCACGACGCTTCAGCACCAGTTCTTCGTTGACGGCCCCGTCACCGTGGCCGACGTGTGGCTGGGCACCGGGAGCGGTACGGCCAAATCCGCGGGTGACTGGAAAACGTTCCTTGTCCTCTCGGAGGGCAGGGGGGCCGGCACGCTTCTCTGGAGCAGCTCGGCTGACTGCGCCCCCGACACCGGCGTCACTTACGGTGCCACTTACAGCGGCGAAACCCCTTACTACTGCGGGTACTGGGCCTTCAACGTGACCGATTCCACCAATCCCGGCTACATGTGGCGCCTCAACCTCACCTCGGGCCAGGCGCCCTACATCGGGGAGCCCTACAGCAGGTGCTACGTCGGCCGGGTCAAGGTCAACAACGAAGAAAAGTGGGTGGGTTTCATCGGCGGCGGCTACAACGGCGACGACTGCTCCGGCGGCGGCGACTGCGACACCCGCGGGAAGGGTTTCTTTGTTGTCGATCTTAAGACGGGGAACATCCTCTGGAGCTACACCATGGCCGATAACGCCAACATGACATACAGCCTCCCGGGATCCCCGGCCATCGCCGACACGGACAACGACAATTTCATCGACACGGCCTACATCGGGGACTTGGGCGGCAATGTCTGGAGGATGAAATTCTGCTCCGTCGCCGACGCTCCCACCTGCAGCTACGGGAGCTGGCAGGGGACCTTACTCTTCGACTCCTCCACGGGCACCATCCGGCCGATCTACACGACACCGGCGGTCGCCCTCGACAGACGGGGGATTGTCTGGGTATATTTCGGCACTGGGGAAAAGATGGACCCCACGGCGGCAAATGCTCAGGAGAAATTTTACGCCGTGAAGGACTATGACCGGACAACCACCTACACACTGAGCAGCCTCGAGAACATTACAACGGGCACCTACACGGACGGCGAAAACAAGCGGGGCTGGTACATGAACCTCGCAGGGCATGGCGAGAAGATCCTGGCCGACCCGGCCATCTTTGGGAATGTGGCCTACTTCACGAGTTACGTCCCGCCTTCCGGTGCGGACCCCTGCTCCCAGGCGGGTACGGCGAACCTCTACGCCGTGAACTACGTAAGTGGTGGCGGCATCCTGGGCGGCGGCAGCCGCAGCATGTCCATCGGCACCGGTTTGCCCACGGCGCCCGTCCTCTCCTTCAAGCCCGGCACCGGCGCGAGCCCCGACCTGTACGTCACCGTGAGTAGCGGCGGCGCCTTCCGCGTGCCGATGAACCCGCCAACACTTTCAAACCGCGCCAACATTCTGTACTGGCGTGACAGTAGATTGCAGTGAATAAAGGCGTGACTCTTGCTTATGAGTGGCCACCCGAGTTACTATGTCAAAAAATGGACTTCAGTAGCTGATCTTGTCGAGACCAAGCCGAAT
>Ga0179935_1100886_pt1 | contig 11321 bp, 9 predicted proteins | sample AD_UKC057_sludge_FD_135920 | JGI IMG/M metagenome (GOLD analysis project Ga0179935, IMG submission 135920) | Active sludge microbial communities of municipal wastewater-treating anaerobic digesters from Illinois, USA - AD_UKC057_MetaT... | ecosystem: Engineered > Bioreactor > Anaerobic >... | reverse complement strand
GTCAGGCTCAAAGACGGAACCCTAGAGGCTATTACGAAAAGAACGAACCCATCAGGAGCGGAATAACGATGAAAAACGAGAACGAAACGGACACACAGAGCATCGAAGAGATATTCACGAAAATAGAGACCTTGATCGACGAGTTGGAGTCGGGAAAGGAACCTTTGGATACGGTTTTGGCGAAATTTAAGGAAGCCGTGGGACTCTATCAGAAAGCCTCCGGTCTCCTTCGCGACGCCAAGGTCAAAGTGACCGAAATGATGAGAGAGCTGGAGGGTGAAAAAGATGGAGAGCTTCCTAACGAACTCGTCGAACCTGATACCACGGATAAAGACGGCTTCGTCCTCTGAACTCGAACAACTCGCGTCAGAGGTTCGGTCTCGCATTTTCGAAGTGGTCTCGAAAAACGGCGGGCATCTCTCCTCAAATCTCGGAACCGTTGAACTGACCTTAGCGCTCTACCGGCAATTCGATTTTCCGGAAGAAGACATACTCGTTTGGGATACGGGCCATCAGGCCTACACGCACAAACTGATCACCGGGCGCGCCGAAAGGTTCGACACCTTACGGCAAATGGGGGGGATCAGCGGGTTCACCTCTCGCTTCGAGTCTCCGTATGACAGTTACGGAGCCGGTCACGTGGGAACGGGAGTCGGGGCGGGGTTGGGATTTGAGCAAGTATTACGGAAAGAAAAACGAGAAGGCAATGTGGTCGTGGTGTTAGGGGATGGCGCCTTGACGAACGGTTGCGCGTTAGAGGCGCTCAACCAAGCGTCGAATCTGAACTCCTATCTGAGGGTGGTCATCAACGACAACGGGATGTCAATCGGCGAAAACGTTGGCAGCTTCGCGCGTAGCTTTTCGCTTTTACGGACCAACCCCAAGTACGCGACGGTGAAACAGAAGATAAAGAGTTTTCTGACCAATACCGGGCTGGAGCCTTTCGAAACGATTTTAGAAAGGATACGCGATAGCATGAAGTCTTACCTCGTGCCGCAGAACCTGTTCGAAGCGATGGGGTTCAAATATATCGGCCCGGTAGACGGGCACGACATCGACCTGTTGTCACGCGTCTTCTACAATTTGAAGACCGATTTCAAGAAGCCGGCCATCATTCACGTGATCACGCAAAAGGGAAAGGGAAAGGGCTGGTCGGAGTCTCAACCGACACGGTACCACGGGGTCGGGCCCTTCCACCTGGATGACGGGACGCTCGTGGCCTCTTCGAAGACGATTTCCTTTAGTCAGGCTTTCGGAATGACGCTCACTGCGTTAGCCGCCCGAGACCCGAAGGTGATCGCGGTCACCTCGGCGATGGCGGACGGGACGGGGCTGTCTCCCTTTCGTGAACGGTATCCGGATCGCTTTTTCGATCTCGGGATCACCGAATCCTTCTCGACCTTATTCACTGGTGTCTTCGCGCTGAAAGGCTGGCATCCGGTCTTCGCCGTCTATTCGACCTTTTTGCAACGCGCCTATGACGCTTTGGTGCATGATATCGCATTGCAAAGGGTAGGGGCCGTCTTTTGCGTGGATCGCGCAGGGTTGGTCGGCGACGATGGCCCGACCCATCACGGGGTTTTCGATTTGAGTTTTCTGTTGACCTTACCGGGCGCCACGATCTACAATCCGAGGAGCATACGTGAACTCGTTTCGGTATTGAAATGCATTGTGACTGACCGGTGGCCCTCGGAAGGTCCCGTCTTCATCCGATACCCCAAAAAAGCCGAGGAGTTAACCGAAGAACACGTGCGGGACTGGATCGAGGAGCTCGAAACCGACGATGTCCTTCGATGGGGAACGGTTGCGCAACAGCTCGACTCAGATCAGGAGGGAAGAACGCCGGAGACCTTGCTTTTTTCGACGGGTGCGATCACGCAAACGGCCATCGCTGCGGCTCCCGCGCTGGGGACCTCCTACCGTGTGATAGACGCCATACGCGCGAAACCGCTGGATTGGGAGACCATCGACCTCTTCTTTTCTTCGTCCTCTTCAAAACGGGTGGTGACCATCGAAGAGGGGACGACCGTGGGGGGGTTCGGACAGTATTTGACCCTGGAGCTCTTGCGCCGTTATGGAGACCGGATCGAAGGCTTCCTCAACATCGGACTTCCGGACGCTTTTATCGAACACGGGAAAAACGAACATCTATACCGTCGCTATGGCTTAGACGTCGATGGATTGGCCGCACAATTTCGAGTGTTTTCGAAGAAAATGGACACAGACCCGTCGGGTTCTTTGGCGGGCCTTTGGGGGGATCGGCGCTGAGTGTCAGGTACGAAGCGGCGATATTGGACATCGACGGCACCCTGATAGACGACCGGCTGCGCCTTTCCGACCGGACCAAAGCGGCGATACAAACCCTCGCCGACAACGGCGTGACCCTGGTTCTCTGTTCAGGCAGGATGTACCTGTCTATGAAAAGATGGGTGGAACGGCACTTCGAACGCCACTTTCATATGATTTCTTACAACGGCGGCCAAATCCACTTGGCGGGAGAGAAGGATCCCTTTTACTCTAGGCGGTTCTCTTTTGAAACTTCTTTAGAGATTCTGAACGCTTTGAAGAAGGCGGGCAGCTATCGGCAATACTACTGGAACGAGCGTATCTTCTCCTCTCCGCCCGCTAAGTGGGCCGAGCTTTACGCCCTTCATTCCGGTGTGGACGTCGCTGTTCAAGAGGATTTGGAACGAACGGCAGAAGAAACCAGGGTCGAACCGGTGAAGATCCTGGCGATCGATACGCCAGACCGCGTCGATCGGTTGCAAAGCGCTTTCGCAGGTAAGATAGCGGGTGCGAACGTCTTCAAATCCTTCGAGACCTATTTGGATTTTGTACCGGCAGGAACGAACAAAGGGGTCGCGATACGCGAAATAGCGCTAAAATTGAACTTTTCGCTCGAAAAGACAGTCATGCTAGGGGATGGCGAAAACGATTCTTTCGGGTTTGAGGTGGTAGGGTATCCGATTGCTATGGGCAACGCGCAACGTGCTCTCAAGGATCGGGCGGCCTGGATCGCTCCGGACAATAACCGGGAGGGGGCTTTTTGGGCTTTGGTTCACGCTTTTCCTGATTTTTTCCCCGATGGAAGCGGGCGCCTACGAAACGATCGAGATTCAGGGGGATCCCGTTTATAAAATTCTTTCGATAGAGCCCACGGAAGTCTTCGAAGGGGTCACCTTCTTCTCTTTGGGGTCCGTAGGATATCTTTCTTTGTTGGAAGAATACGGATACGTTTTGGCCGCCAAAGCGAAAGCACTGGGAGTCAGCGGAGCGATCATCGGGCGGACGAAACCGGCTACGAAAGCCACCGCTGGCGACGGGCGCTATCTCTCTTCTTCTCCGTACCTAACCGCCGAGGCGCTGAAATGCATCGCCAAAGGCCTTTTGATCGGGGGCATCTTCCCTATCGTCGATTTAGAGCAAGGCTATGACCTGGATGTGTTGAAAGCGTTGGTTTCGCGCGAGACCTATATTGGTTTGCTGTGTCGATCGCAAACTCTCTCAAACGACGCATTGTTGTCGGATTTTTTGTCCAGGAACAATTGGTTCCCGATTCTTCTGGACTCCGGACTGGAAGATACGACTGCCATCACCCATACCTTTTTTTGGGACTTTCCGCTTTCCGACGAGAAGAGGGAAGAAATACGAAAAAACCTGCTACTGATGGCGATCGTTCAGGTGAAAAAACCACCCTTCTCCACGGAGATTCAGGTGATACACAATAACCAAACCGCGGTAAAACCAGGAATCTCGTATGTGGTGATAGGCGACCCTACGCTCATTCCTTCGAAGAACGTCCAAGGGGCCGTCTGGATTCCTTTAAACGAGCCATTTTTAATCCAAGAAGCGAAAAACGTCCTCAACGGCCTGTCGATCGCCAAAGGAAAGAAGAATTGGTGAGAACGCTTCTGGTGACAAACGGGGTGGATCGGGAAAACGCGGATGGCACGTTTTTACTGTTATAAATCTCGGATTAACCATCGATTAGTTCACGAAATCGTAAGATTGCATAAAAAGGAAATTCGTGGTATACTTTTCGTTGCAAGAGAGATAGAAAGTGGAAAGGGTATACGGTTTGGTATACCGACAAATTGAAAGGAGGAGTTTGAATGCAGAAAAAAACATTACTAGTCGCCCTGCTTCTCGCCTTAGTCGCATCCTTCCTGTTAGCCGGTCCCGTGGTCACCGCCGCGCCGGGAGTGCCGGGTCCATTCGTCGACAAGATTTACGTCAACACCCGAACCAACACCGAAATTGGGGCGAAGGACACGGCGGAGGGTCTTACCGACGTCTTCTATTGGGGAATGTACGGCAGCGAGTTCATGGCGTTACCACCTGAGACCAGAGCCAAACTCGAAACCTACGAAGTGCCTTCCGGCAGCTGGTCTTTCCTATTCAACCCATACCCGAACAAAGCGCCCTATATCGCCGATGTCGGTGGGGTGGAATATTTCAACCCATTCGCGATCCGTGAAATCCGTTTCGCGATGAACTTCCTGTTGAACCGGCAGTACGTGGTAGACGAAATCCTCGCTGGCGCCGGTATGCCCGCGTTTACGATGGCCACGCAAGGGCAGCCGGGAACTTACAAGTACAACCTGTTGGCCGACGAATTCGGATTCACCCCCGAAGGCAACGAAGCCCTTGCGTTGAAAGAAATCGAGACCGCAATGCAAGCCGCTGCCGCCCTTCCTGCCAACCAAGGCAGATTGGTTAAAACCGGCGGGAAATGGATGTTCGACGGCAAGCCCGTGACGCTCAATTTCTTGATCCGTGTCGACGATCCGTCTGGCCGTTTGCGCTTAGGCAACTATTTCGCCGATCAGGTGGAGAAATCCGGCATCACCGTGAACAGGCTGGCGTGGGACCGTGTCAAATGCGCGACCCTCGCGTATTATTCCGACCCGAAAGCGGCTATAGAAATCGGGAACATCTGGCACCTCTACACCGAAGGATGGGGCGCCGGCGAGACTCGAGCCTTCTGGGAACACATCGTTGCGCAAATGTACGCTCCCTGGTACGGCTATATGCCCGGTGGCGCGGAACCGTCCAACTGGAACTATGAAAACGCCTTAATCGATGACATGACTCTGAAAGCCTACACGGGGAACTTTATGACCGAAGAAGAATACTGGAACTACGCGTTAACCGGACTCAGAGAAGGGCTAAGAGAGGCCGTCCGCATTTACGTGGCGAACCAGACTGACTTCTTTGTAGCGAACAAAGCCAGATTCGCACAGCGCTTCGCCTACGGCCTCGGAGACGGACTCAACGAATGGTCCCTCATCACCGCGAAGACCGTCGACAAGAAGCTGACCGTCACCCAGTTCTCCGCAAGAGGCGCGCTCTTCATGGCCTCTTGGAACCCCGTCGGCGCCGACGGTTTTAACGACGTCTATTCGAACAACATCGCCGGCCCTTTGTATGATCCCGGTTCGTTTGAAAGCCCCGTGTCTGCGATTTCGACGCCGAAGAGAACTATCCCCAGGCTAGACACTCTTGAATCCAAAGTGCAGGCAGTGGGCGCAGGAGAAGACGTCAAATTCGTCGGCTTGATCGACGTACCTCCCTCGGCGATCAAATACGATGCCGTGAGCAACTCTTGGAAACCCGTTGGAGATGGCGTGAAAGCCTTCTCGAAATGTACCTATGACTTCGTTTACGGGAAATGGCATGACGGCACCCCTCAAACGCTCGCGGATCTTATGTACATGCAGGGCTTTGTGGAAGAATGGATCAGCAAAGACGGACCCGAGGACAAGGAATTTGACGATGCCTATTCTTCCAAATTGAAACCCGGTAATGATACCCTCAAGGGATGGGTTCTGAACGCTGATGGATCGATCACCACCTATTTCGATTATAACTTCCCGCCGAGCGCGCCGAGAGTTGCCGCTAACGGAGCCCCCGGTTGGACGGTTAGCGCCTCCGGTCATGCGGTTGGAGTCGCCTGGTCCATCTACGAAGCGCTGGCGCGAATGGTCGCCGATGGTGGCACTCAATCTGGGACCACTTGGAGCTTCTCCTCTCAGGCGGAAAACGAAGTCGACGTGTTGGTTCCACGCTGCGTGGCAGACATCAGAGCCAAGCTGCAAGAACTGTATGACAAAAGCCATGTCCCCCAATACGTTGTGGGCTATATGACTCAGAAGGAAGCGAAGGATGCCTACGCGAACGCCATCAAATTCATCGACAAATACGGTCACGCCTACATCTCGAACGGACCCTTCTGGTTAGAGAAGTACGATCCGATTTCCAACTTCATGGAACTGACCGCGAACCGCGATCCTTCTTACCCCTACAGCTCCCAGTACTGGACCGAAGTCTTCGCGGTGCCCACGATTTCGATCGACCGCATCACCATTCCGTCTCTGGTTCCTGCCGGAAAGAACCTCGAGGTCGTCGTGAGAGTATCCAAGGTCGTTTACCCCGAAGTATTGGCCGAAAACGCCGAAGAGGGCCGTGTCACCGTGAGATTCCTTTCCTCTCCTGAAATCGTCGTTCAAGCGAACCTCGTCCGATCCGGAGAATTCAAAGCCATCATCCCTGGAACCTCTCTGGTCAACGTGCCGAAGGGGACTTATAAAGTACAGATCGAAGCCCAGCTCGAAGGAGCTTTAGAAAAATCCGAAACCAAAAACGTCGTGATCTGGTAGTGAGATATTAGAACTCAGTGCGGGTAGTGCCTCCTAGGAGGCACTACCTGATTTTAGGGGGAGACGATGTACTGGAAATACGTCATCAAACGGGTTATCAACGGGATCATCATATATATCATATTGATCTTCATATTTTCCGCCTTGTTTAATATGCAGATGGAACAAACCGTCCGGGCTATGATCGATGAAAAGGTGAAAGGGGAGGTGATGGCGCAATCGACCTCCGGGAAATGGACACCCGAACAATTGATGCATTGGTCGAAGGACAGGAAAACCTATTATTATGAACTTTATAACTTGAACAAACCCGTTTTCGAACGAATCGTCAGTCGAACCGTCGACACGCTCCTGTTTCGCTATGGGAAATCGACGATCATCAAATCCTCCTTCGGTGAGCGGGACGTCGTAAAAATCATCTTCGAAACCGTGCCGAGGACGTTATTGCTCTTTGGAACAGCCGCTATCATCGATGTGTTGTTGGCTACGCTGATCGGAATCAAAAAAGCGCAAAAACCAGGAAAACCCTTCGATAAGGGGACTTCCATCGCAACGATGGTCGTTTATGGAATGCCTTCCTGGTGGTTAGGGATGCTCATGATCATGTTCTTTGTATATATAGTAAAGGTCTTTCCTTCGGGTGGGATGCATTCGACCCCGCCTCCCACCGGCTTCATGTATCATTTGGACACCCTCTGGCATCTCACGCTACCAGTCTTAACGTTGGTGATCATCGGTTTTTGGGGTCGCGCCTTCCTTATCCGAAACATCGTGCTCGGCGTATTACAGGATGACTACATCATGTCGGCCCGGGCGAGGGGGATACCCGAGCGGAAAGTGCTCTTCGGGCACGCCCTCAGAACCGCGGCGCCCCCAATCATTACGATGGCCCTATTAAGTTTGCTGGTTTCTGTCAGCGGAGGAATTCTGTTCGAAAGCATCTTCAGCTGGTCCGGGATGGGCAACTTGTATTGGATTTCGGTCGAACAGAGCGATATCCCGGTCTTGATGGGGGACCTTTCTTTCACTACCGGTCTGTACATCTGTGGGTTGGTCATTTTAGACCTTATCTACGGATTCCTAGACCCTCGTATCAAAGTGAGTGGTAAGGCATGAAGCTCAAAGACCTCAAGGTATCGATATCCGAGTTTTGGCAAGAATTCAGAAAGGTAAAGTCCGGTTTAGTCGGACTCGCGATCTTTGGGTTTTTCTTAGCCCTTTTAATTTTCGAGCCCGTTTTGGCGCCCTTCTCCGAAACGAACACCCGTTGGCGGGACATCTCTTATTGGGACGACAACCCGCAATCGGCCTATCCGATCTGGGTCAACTTCTTTTCCGCGAAGAAGTACGCTGAGAGTACGTTATTGGAAAACCCCGAAGTCAAAGAAGAGGTTTTCGGGACCAACCGTATGGTTACCTATACCTTCGAGTACGATTACCAATACGACATCGCACCAGCCGATTTGATCTTGAAGGTCGAGGGGTCCGGAGCGGCGATGATGGACCTAACCTTCACGCGGCCCGACGAAGAAAGCGTTCTATTGGCCTCTACAAACTTAAATATGGCTGATGGAGGGGTCAACCGCATCTCCGTCGACAAAGGCTCCAAAACGGAAGCGTACGAATTCCTCGGCTATTTTGAAAGTCGGGACAATTTGCGTAAATTTCAACGGTCTTCGATCAAACCGGCCGCCATTCTATTCGCGAAAGCGCAAGAGAATATGCTGATCGAACCCGAAGCCCTCAAAGGCAAGTACACGATGCAGGCCGCCCTACTGTTGCAGCGCCCCTCTGATATCGTCAGGGACGTCAAATTGGTCATCCCGGGTCGGGTGTTCGGCCTCCTGGGCACCGACGCCTTCAAACGCGATCTGTTCAGCGGTGTTTTAGCCGGGATAAAATGGGCCTTGCTCATAGGGTTGCTCACCGCGGTCGTCTCGGTTATGGTCGGTGTGATTTACGGGGTCATCAGCGCATATTTAGGCGGTTGGAAAGACTCCTTAATGCAAAGAATCTTCGAGATCTTCAACTCCATTCCTCTGTTGCCCGTATTAATCGTGATGAGCGCAATTTTCAAGCCGAGCATATGGAACCTCATCTTGATTATGTGTATCTTCTATTGGACGGGTTCGGTCAAAACCGTTCGATCGATGGGGCTGCAGATCAAAGAAGAGACCTTTATCGAGGCGACGCGAGCGTTAGGCGCCAGCAATTTCCGTATTATTTTCAAACACATCATCCCTTTGATCATTCCATACTCTTTCGCTTCAATGGCCTTGTTCATCCCGGGCGCGATCGTTTACGAAGCGTCGATCTCCCTGCTGGGTTTGGGCGACGCCACGATCGTGACGTGGGGGCAAATACTGCGTGACGCCTACACGGGGGGCGCCGTGATCAACGGCCTTTGGTGGTGGGTCATACCGCCGGGATTGATGATCGCGATCATGGGAATGAGCTTCGCTTTCATCGGTTTCGCGTTAGATAAAATACTGCATCCGAAACTACGGACGAGGTAAACAAAATGGTAGCAGAGAGTGCGAGAGAGAACAAACGTGTATTGGAAGTTAAAAATTTAAAACTTCACTATCTGACGAGCCAAGGCGCCGTCAAGGCGGTAGATGACATTTCCTTCTGTTTGAATAGGGGCGAGACCCTTGGGATTGTCGGAGAGTCGGGATGCGGGAAGACGACAACGGCGGTGGCGCTGATGATGATGCCCTCTCCTCCCGGGAAGATCGTCGGCGGGCAAATCCTCATCGAGGGAAAAGACATCGTACCGATGACTGAAACGCAGATCAGAAAGCAGATACGCTGGGAAAAGATATCGATGGTCTTTCAGGGTGCGATGAACTGTCTCACCCCCGTATACACCATCGGGAAGCAGATGATGGAGACCTTGAGAGAACATCGGGAGATGGCCAAAGAAGAGGCGATTGCCAGAATAGAAAAGTATCTCGCTTACGTGGGCCTTTCTCGGGACGTTTTAAAGCGTTATCCGCACGAGCTCTCGGGAGGGATGAAGCAGCGGATCGTGATCGCGATGGCATTATTCTTGGAGCCCAAAATCATTCTTTGCGACGAGCCCACCACCGCGCTCGACGTGGTCGTCCAAGCTCAGATCATCAACCTCCTGAAAGACTTGAAACAACAACTGGACCTATCGTTCATCTTCATCACCCACGATTTGGCAACAGAAGCGGAAGTTTCCGATCGGTTGATGGTGATGTACGGCGGGAAGATCGCCGAGATCGGTACGAATGAGCAGATCTACGGGAAACAAGGGCCGATGCATCCGTACACCCAGCGGCTGCTCAAAGCCACCCCGCTCCTTCACGAGAAGGTCGAAGAGCTTGCGTTCATACCGGGAAGACCGCCCGATCTGTTGAATCCTCCGAAGGGCTGTAAATTCCACGACCGCTGCAATGTTGTGATGGACCGCTGCAAAGAAGAGGAACCGGATCTGAGGGAAGTGGAGCCCGATCATTTTGTGAGCTGCTGGAGGTGTCGTGAATCGTGAGCGAAAATATATTCGAGGCCAAAAACCTCCAAAAATGGTTTCCCGTTCGCAGAAGCATAACCGACCTGCTGAAAAGACGACAGAGTTATGTGAAAGCCGTGGACGGCGTGACCTTCAGCATTCGGAGAGGAGAGATTTTCGGGCTCGTGGGAGAGTCCGGCTGCGGGAAAACGACGACCGGAAAGATGCTGATGAAGCTGCTCGAACCGACGGGTGGGCAAATGCTCCTCGACGGGCAGGATGTCACCCATATCACGGCGGAGAGGTTGAAAACTTATCGCCGGGAGGTGCAGATGGTCTTCCAAGACCCCTACGCTTCTATGAACCCGCGTTTCAGGATACGTGACGTCCTGGAAGAGCCCCTTTTGATCCATAAAGTGGGAGAAGACCATCAGGAGCGTTTAAAGATGGTGGCCCGAGCCCTAACCGAAGTAAGATTGCAGCCCCCAGAAGAGTATATGGAGCGGTTTCCGCACATGTTGTCCGGCGGTCAACGCCAACGGGCGGCGACTGCGCGTAGTCTGATATTGAACCCGAAGTTTATCGTCGCGGATGAACCCGTGTCTATGATCGACCTATCGACCCGCGCGGAAATCTTGCACATGATGAAACAGGTTCAAAGAGAACTCCAATTGACCTACTTGTACATCACACACGACTTATCTACGGCCAGATACTTCACCGATACTATCGCCGTGATGTACTTGGGCAGAATCGTAGAGATGGGAGACCCGGACGACGTGATCGACCACCCCAGGCATCCCTACACAATGGCCTTGATCGCGGCCGTTTGTGAACCGGTCTCGGGAAAGGTCAACCGGATCAAAGACGTCCCGATCAAAGGAGAGGTGCCCTCCGCTCAGAATATCCCACGAGGCTGCCGGTTCCACCCCCGTTGCCTTTATGCTAAAGAAGAGTGCTGGACCCAGATCGAACCGGAATTAGAGATCGTAGAGGGTAGGCATTGGGTGGCTTGCCGACGGTATAAGGAGATATAATAAACAGAGCCTAAGGAAAGAAAGGATCTTCGAAAAAAGAGGATCCTTTCTTTTAATTGGAAAGTACCATTCCTGAAGTCGAGGAGCCCTCGTGGAACGTTGATCTTTGAGTCTGAACGCCTTGATCGCAGCGGACTTCATTCCGGC
>Ga0179935_1050129_pt1 | contig 11405 bp, 7 predicted proteins | sample AD_UKC057_sludge_FD_135920 | JGI IMG/M metagenome (GOLD analysis project Ga0179935, IMG submission 135920) | Active sludge microbial communities of municipal wastewater-treating anaerobic digesters from Illinois, USA - AD_UKC057_MetaT... | ecosystem: Engineered > Bioreactor > Anaerobic >... | reverse complement strand
CTTAAAGTAATCTGTAATCCTAGCCGTGCCGGTTGCATTTAATCCGCCAAAAATAAGTGCCCATTGGCTATCAAATACATTTTGAGGTTCAACCATATACTGCTCATCAGTGCGGAATGACATACTCAGCGGAACGCTGATGCTGAAAAGATCTGGATTCTTAAATGGTAAAATTAATGCGCCATAACCACCCATTGAATATCCCATTACAGCTCTTTGGGTTTTATCTTTTTTTGTTCTGTAAATCGAATCAATTGCAGGAACCAATTCGTTGGTAAAATAGTCCATATAAGGCAAACTACCATTCCATCGATTTACATAGTAAGAATTAAATGCTTGCGGCATTACAAAAATCATTGGTCCATTTTCTGATTCATGCAAATCAGAATAGTATTGAATCATGCCTCCTTTATACCAAGCAGTTTGATCATCACCATAACCATGTAATAAATAAACAACTGGAAATGAATCCTTTGAGTCTTCATACTCCTTAGGCAACAAAACTGCGTACTTAATTTCTCTGTTAAATATTTTACTATTTATTGATTGATCTTCTATTAATCGTACAAAAGGTTTTATATTTTCAGTTTCTTCCTTACAACCAAAAAAACCGAATAACAATATCACTGATACTGACAGTATCAATATAAATTTATGTGATATGTTATGGTTTATTGACATTTATATCAATTCTTATTTTCAGGATTTAATGGTTTGTTTGGTGAATCACTGTATACAACATAAGATTTAAAGTAAATTCTGTAGTCAGGGTTCTGGTTTACCCATTGAATGATTAGTTTATGATTCCCTTGCGGAATCAAATATTTATAAAAGATATCGTATTTTCTGATTGTAAAATCATATGGCATTTTAACCTGCTCAACTTTATTTCCATCGATATAAACATTAAGTAAAGCAACATAATTGCTTGTTGGAATGCCACATTGGCTTTTAACATTACCTAAAACAACAATTCCATTGCCGGTAAAATCAATGTTGATATCCTCATTCAAAATATCTTCTCTAACCAACAACTCTTTTGTTGGGTATAATCCCTGAAATGATTCCTCGTAAGGTAATACTTCAGGATTCTGTATTTTTATTTTGATATTCGATTCACCAACTTCGCCACCGTTTTTTGTTATCAACTCGGTTGCATGCTTATAGCTTAGATCATAAACTTCTTTCAGAGTCATATTGGTATATGGGAATTTTAGATCCTCAACTTTTTCAATTGCAGGTTTCCAGTATGATGGAATTTTGTTGTAACCTAAAATTACACCCAGTATTCCGGCAGCTGTTGCCGGGTTACAATCAGAATCCTGTCCACATCTTGTTGCAATATCCATAGTTTTGTAGAAATCTTTATTGCCATATAACAATCCCATAACTACGTAGGCTGCATTAACTTTTGCATCGATATTAAAGGCGTTAAAAACACCTTCGGGGCAACCTTTTTCAGAGGTATGTTTTTTCTCAAATTCAAACCAGCACCGCTTCCAATCGTTTGGATACTGATTATGCCACTTGACAATGTCACTTATGGCCTGATAAAAAGCACTTTTTTCAGGAATTGGCTTTAATCCCTGGTCAATAATAAAATTGATATCATCTGAAATAAATGCTGTTGCATACATTGCAGCCATGAACACTCCTCCATAATACCCATCGCCATAATTCATTATGTGACCAGTGCGATTACAAATTTCGGATGCTGTGTTGATCATTCCTGGCGACATCATTCCGGCAAAATCTGCCTCAATCTGAAAATCGATATCGTCAGCATGTGGATTGTTCATCCAAAAGCCTGATTGAGGTGGCATAATGCCATTTAGAATATTATAACGTGCAGCCTGATTAGCATGCCAGAGTTTGTATTTGTCTTTAGCAAATGATAATGCAAAGGAATCGGCAGGAGCATCTAGCCCAACCCTTTCAAGCACTTCAACAAATGTAAGGTCCATATAAACATCATCGTACAAGCCTGGATCCTGCTCAAAAATATCTTTGATATAATTATCATACCATACAATGTTCTGATAATCCTGAATCATTGTTCCTTTAAACTTGAATTCGGTTGGACCACCAAATGTGCAACCAATGGTTTGTCCTGCCCAGCCTCCACGAATTTTATCTTTAAGAACCTCTTTGCTGATGTTAATACTAACATTAAGTTTTTCTTTGCTATTATCATTATTGCACGAAAACATAATCCCCATCAAGATTAATAGCAAATATTTTAGTGCATTTTTCATGGCATTAACTATTGCGGTAGATTACTTTTTTGTTCATTCTCAGAATAAATCATGATGTCATTAATTCTGATCTCATAATCAGGATTTGGATTTAACCATTTCAAACGTACATTGTGGTTGCCTTCATTTAACTGGTATTTCCACGCTGGCTCAAGTCGGCGAGAACTGTTTTTCATTGGCATTTTTATTTTCTCATCCAGTTTCCCATCAATATACATCTCAAGTAGGGCAACATATGGGTCATCTAGCTCAGCCAAAGCAAAAGCCTCAGAACCAACGCGTTTTGAAATACGATCGACATAATTCTTATCAACTTTCGATACTTTAACCAAGTTTCCGTATAAAATAAAACCATTGCCAGTAAAATCGTAGCTCAGTTCATCGGTGAATGATTTGTCGAATCTATCACGATATACCGGAAAAGTTTTTTCGAAATTCTGCTCAAATTTTACAGGAACAGGTGAGGATAAAGGAATATAAACGGTATCATTAGAAATATCCCCACCTGCAGATTTAATCATCCCTTGGGCATGTTTAAAACTTAAATCATATGCTTTGCTTAATGACATGGATGTTGCTTCGAAATTTAACTTTTCAATTTCTTGGAGTGGTTTCAACCAAAACTCAGGAATTTGAGAATAGCCCAGCATTACACCAAGAACTCCACTAACAGTTGCAGGGTTACAATCAGCATCCTGTCCGCATCTGGTAGCTATCTCAATTGATTTTGTGAAATCACCTTTGCCATACAATAAACCAATTGCAACGTATGCTGAGTTTATTTTTGCATCAATATCAAATGAGAGAAAAACACCCTTGGGACAGCCAACATCATTATTCCACTTCTTTTGCAATTCAAACCAGGTTGCTTGCCAATCGTTGGGATTCTCTTTATGCCAATTGATAACATCAGCAATACAGCTATGAAATTTTGTTCCTTCAGGTATGGTTTTTAGTGCCTGTTCAACGATCTGATTTACATCATTGGTAGTAAAAGCAAGCGAATACAGTGCCGATACAAAAACACCACCATACCATCCATCCCCACTGTTCATTATATGGCCAACCCGATCAGCAACTTCTGTTGCTGAATTTACCATTCCAGGTGTCATAAGCCCTATAAAATCTGCTTCAATCTGAAAATCGAGATCATCAGCATGAGGATTATTCTTCCAATAACCTGATTGTGGAGGCATAATGCCATTTAAAATATTATATCTTGATGCTTGATTTGCATGAGCCAAATGATAGGCTGTATTTGCCCAATGATGGGCAATTGAATCCATTGGAACATCTAATCCACACTTTTCAAAAACATCAACAAAATTCAAATCAGTATAGATATCATCAAATAATCCCGGTTTTTTATCCCACCAATACTTGACATAATGCTCGTTCCAAGGAATATTTTGATAGGATGGAATAATTGAGCCTTGATATTTAAATTCCACAGGTGCACCAAAAACAACACCAATAGTTTGGCCAGCCCAACCACCTTTGATTTTATCTAATAACTGATCTCTTGTAATGCTTAACTTGGATTGATTTAATGAATTGTTATTTCCTTTTTCTCCACAGGAAATTATGAATAAAACAAGAATTACTAAAATCAATATCTTTTTCAAAATACTCATATTCAACCTATTGGTTAATTGTTTGGTATACACTCAACTCAGTAATTGATGTGAAGGCTGATACATTTTTTGTGTACTTATTCCAGTGACTTTGAACCATAGCGTCACCAATAATCCTTATGGCTTTCGTTTTTACGGGATCAAATGTTATTACATACTCAACAAAATGTGGCTGGTAGAAAACAACATCTGTTTCAGGTAATGAAGGTTGGATATTTATCTTTTCGACTGGTTTCCATTTGCCATTTGAATCCTGGTACTGAACATTTAACGAAGTAAACCAACCACCAAACTCCTCCATACCTCCAGTATGAAAAGCAATCATTTCAATATTTTGATCTTCTTTCCACAAATAACCATAATAATCAACCTTGTGTATTTTTGCTTTTGCAGCAATGCTATAAAAAACTGATCCTGGACCATAAATTTTACCATCATTTATCACATTCACATTTTTAGCATACAATGATTTACCAAAAGTATACCAGCATGAATCTAAAACTGCTTCATTTAATGTTCTAACATTCGCAAGGATTGAATCTGCTTTTAGAGCAATATTTGTATTTCGTACAAGTAATTGAAAGTCATGTTTAATGGAAGTAATTCCGTTATCAATTTGTAATGTAACTGAATAATATCCTGGTTTATTTGGAGTACCTAACAAATGACCTTTATCAAAGGTTAACCCTTCAGGTAATGTTCCTGAAACCATCTGCCATGTATAATTTCTATTATTGGGTGTAGAAAAATAGTAATCAACAACTTTCCCAATTTCCATTCTAGGAGCTGGTCCAATACTAAATTCTATGGGTGGGTTATAAAGTGCACCCGAATTTATTGAAAGTACTTCTTTACCTTTTTCACCAGATAATTTACCTCCTTTAGATTCAACAAGTTTGATGCATTGTTTAACTGTTCGATCGATGATATCTTTGATGCTTGCATCGGGTAGATCGTATCTTGTGATATTAATATATCTATCGTTGAATGGAACTTTCCAGCCCTCAATAGGAAGGTATAATTTACTTGGAATCCCTTTCATACCATAAATCACACCCATTAGTCCTGCAACCGTTGCAGCCTGATTATCGGCATCAAAGCCCATAGCACATGACAAATCCAATGTTCGCTGAAAATCACCATTACCATAAAGCATAGCAAGAATGGCGCAAGCGCCATTAAGATTAGCATTCCAGATGGTTTTTGTCATATCAGGCTCATCGATGTAGTATTTTTTTGCCATCTCAGCCCTAGCATCTTGCCAACTATTTGGGTATTTATCGTGAAGGGCTATCATGTCTCTCACGGTTTGTGCATATCTACCTTGTTGAGGTAATTCCTTTAATCCAATCTCAATAAGTTTCCTGATATCATTCTCAAAAAATGCAGCAGCATACATTGCACCATAATGTATTGTTGGTTCTATACCCCAATCATCGCTGGTAATTCGCCCTGCCCATTCAGATTTTGCAGCAGCATATTTTACCATTCCCGGTGCAGTATAAGCCCATATTTCATTTATTAACTGCGGATCGATCTGATACCAATGAGGATTAATCTCTTTATTTCCAGTGTACGGTGGAGTAAATCCAAAATGCATCAAACCCAAAGCACCCCTATTTGCTAACCAAACACGATCTCTTATGTGATATAACCAATCATCTCGAAGCTGCTCGTAAGTTGGCTCACTGCCATACTTTTCCATTGATAGCAGATACATATATTCGACATCTGTATCATCATCGGAAAATGCACCATCATACTTTTTTTAGTTTATCAAGACTTTTACTATAACCATAGGGCCACTTCTCCAAACCTGGCGAAAGAATATACTTATTCTCGTGTGGCAATCCATACATATTTCCAACCATTTCGCCAATCCATGCGGCAGCAATTTTATCTTTCAAATCGCTAAGTTTGATCTTTAAAACCTTTCCTTTTTGTGCATTTGTAGGCACAATTTCAAGGATTGAAAAAACTATTATCAATAATATGGTTAAAAGTCTCTTATGCATATCAATAACCTGGATTTTGAGTTAAATTAGGATTAGCATTTAAAACAGTTGTTGGTATTGGAAAAAGTTTCATATCAGGTGAAGAGGCTGGTTTGTTCCACCAAGGATTTCCCCATACACCAAATCTGATCATATCTTGCCTACGATGTCCTTCAACAGCAAATTCTCTGGCAAGTTCATTCAAAAGTTCTGTATTTGTGATATCCCCAAGAGCATAAGGTGTTAAACCAGCTCTTGTTCTGATTTTTTGAAGTTGTGGATCACTAATCATCTCTCCTGCTCTGCCAAGTCTATAAAGTGCTTCAAGTTTTGTATATAAAACATCAGCATACCTGAATATTACAAAATCATTCTCCATATCATTAACATAGTACTCCAAATTGGGTTGATACTCATATTTTGCGATTCTTGCACCTTCCCATTTTTTACGAGCCATATAATTATCAATGGTTGTTGTATATATAAATGACTCACCGTCAATTACTATATTATTGCCATTTTTATCTTTTTGCTGACCAAAAAGAAACGCATTTTTTCGTATGTCGTTGTTATCAAACTTGTCTAGAAATCCAGGTTCAATAACGAACTCATCCCACATTGCACCAATAAAATCAAATGTCGCTCTGCTTGCATCATTTAATGTAAGAGTATACCAGTAAAAATTATCCTTGGTGTAAATTGAGTGCATTGGAATTACAAAAATATTTTCCTTTGAGCCTTCATTATAAACCTTGAAGTTAGTAAAGTAATCGTCCTCAATTTGATATGCGTTTAGTTTGATAACACTATCGCAAGCATTAACAGCTTCCTGCCACTTTGGTACACCAATCCATTCCTGAGCATTCAAGTATATTTTGGCAAGCAAGGAGTATGCCATGCTCTTGGTCACCCGTCCATAATTCATAGGTGTAGGCACACCTTCTAGCTTATTGATATTCGAGATGATCTCCTCTATTAAATAATTATAAACAAACTGACGGTCTTTTTGAGGGGGTAGATCTTTATCTGTAAAATCTATCGAAAAAGGTATATTTCCCCAGTTGTCTATACCCCAGTAGTAAAATAATGCACGCAGTATTTTCAACTCAGCTAGTATCTTATCTTTTCCTTCAAACTCAACTGGGGATATCTCTGTTAAATAGATTACCTGATTACAAGAACTTATCCCGTCTTTAAAAACAAATTCCCATGCTTGGGTTAGGATTTTATTGTTTGGGCTTACACTATGCTTATGGATCTGATCCCATCTTCCATTATCCCAAACCCACCCATCATCACGACCTGGAGCAACCATTTCATCTGATGCTAACTCATCAAGAGTCCATAAGCTAAACTCTTCAGGATAACTTTGTAGTTTCGTATATGCGCGACCAGCATTCATCAGAATTTCCTCTTCGTTTTTAAAAAACTTATCAATTGGAATCTCGGAATATACTTGTTCATCAAGATTTGTACATGAAAATGATCCGATTAATACCAGTGCTAAACTTGCTATCGCGAATTTCTTATTCATCTCTTTCTTTTTTTATTAATAGTTTAAAAAGTTACATTTATTCCAAGGGTAAGACTTGTTGTCCTTGGATAATAAGATAAACGCTCAATCCCTGGCTCTAGACCACTGAGATTAACTTCAGGATCAAGCCCTTTGTATTTAGTCAGGCAAAATACGTTCTGCGCTGTAAATGAAATGCGTATGGCAGAAACGTATTTAACTTTTATATTCAACTTGTAACTAATCGAGACATTGTCTAACTTTATGAAGGTTGCGTCTTCAACATATTTTGATGAGTAAATTGCGCTACCTGTGAACTCAGGGTTCTCAAGTTGGGTATGAACAATATTCCGTGAACCAATGGTTTGCCAGTTCTCATAGTATGCCCGGTACAGGTTTAGAACACGTCCACCAATATTAGACCGTAAAACCATATTCAACGACCAATCTTTATAGGTGAATGTATTACTAAACCCTAAAGAACAAAAAGGATAGGCATTCCCAATAACTGTAGGCATGGGAAAACCAACCGGGTTTGGGTTGCCGAATTTATCGTGTCCATTCTCATCTAATCCAATCCACTTTAAACCGTAGAAATTACCCAAACTCTTTCCCTCTTCCATTCGTTGTGAATATTGAGGCAGGGCACCCCCAATCCAACCAACATCCATATACTTGGTATAAATATCAGAACCGGAAAATTTATTTAGTTTGTTGATGTTTTTACTTGCTGTTAAAGTAGCAGTCCATTCGAAATCAGACGATTTTATTGGAATTGCATTGAGTGTTAATTCCACTCCCTGATTACTTATTTGCCCAACATTTGCAGTTAATGATTCCACGATATTTGGGGGTGATGGTACATAATAGGTAAAAATCAAATCTGTACTAGTTCGATAGTAGTATTCCAAAGCACCGTTCAATCTGCTGTTCAACATGGCAAAATCGATACCTGCATTGAACTCATACTTCTTCTCCCATCCAAGGTTAGGGTTAGGGTTAGAAATTGGTTGAACAGTATTTATCCATTGTCCGTTGTATAGGAATCTCCCTGCAAATCCAAACAAAATTAGTGATTGATAATTTGAGAAATCCTGGTTCCCAGTTACGCCATAACCCAAACGTAGCTTAAGGTCATTGATCCAATCAACATTTTTAAGAAAATCTTCCTTATTTAATCGCCAACCTAAGCTTACAGCAGGAAAATTTCCCCACTTATGATTTGTTCCGAATCTGGTTGAACCCTCTCTTCTGATCGATGCTGATGCGAGATACTTATCATTATAGTTATACATCACTCTTCCAAAGAATGCAATCAACTTATTCGATTCTTTGCTTGATCCCATCTCAGCAAAACCTTCTTTAAGTGCAGAGCCAACTCCAATATTATTAACTCCAAAAATATCGGAATCAAAACCAGAGTTGCCCATATAGTTATCGTTATTCTCAAATTCCTGATATGAGTAACCTGCAATTGCTTGAATGTTATGATTATTAAATGATTTGGAGTAATTTACGGTACTTTCATATTGCATGCTATATGAGCTTCCATTGCTGATTTCAGCAACTCCATCGCTACCAATTCTTGTAGGATAGTAACGAGTACGATATGAATTCGATTCCCATGTTGATCCTTCATATGCAACAAAATTGACCCATTTTAAACCGCTAAAAAGATTTAAACTCGCCCTAACATTTGGAGCATACTCAGTAGTTTTACCATTCATATCCCGTTCTTTTAACATTGCAACAGGATTGTAATACTCAATCCCCGTCAACCTTGAGTAACCACCATATTCAGTATTTGTTGGATCATATACAGGTTGAGTTGGGTTTTGAATAAACGCCTGATAAAAAATATCGTAGTTGGCAGGTTTGTATTGTCTAATTCCTAATGTAAGGTTATAATCAATATCTAAATTGCCATCCAATGCCTTTTGATTCACATTTGTTTTGAACAAATACTTATCAGATTCATTGCTTAAAAGTAATCCGGCATTCTTCTCAACATTAAAAGTGGTACGATGTGAGAAACTCTCTTCACCACCCGATAAAGCGATGCTATGTTTTTGGCTAAATGGTAAACTTCTTGTTACTTCATTGAACCAATCAGTATTTGCATTGTAAATGCTCCCAACTTTCTCAGGAGCATACTTATTAATAGCATAACGAAATTCACTTGCGCTTAATGTTTGAACACCTTGTGGATTTACTTGAACGCTGAAATTTGAGTTGTATTCAATCATGGTTTTTCCAGCTTTGGCTCTTTTTGTGGTAATAATAATTACACCATTAGTACCTCTTGTCCCATAAATAGCAGCAGCCGAACCATCTTTTAAGATATCAACAGATTGAACCTCGTCAAAGTTTACATTCTTTAGATCTGCACCAGCAACACCATCAATAATTAGTAATGGACCTTGTCCCGAAATTAACGTATTGGTTCCACGAAGTATAATGCTGTACCCTGCTTGCGGGTCAGCACCACTTGGCTTGCTAATATATAATCCGGCCACTTTCCCTTGAATTAGCCCCATAGCATCATTATAAGCCCCCTTGTTAAAATCTTTGGTCTTAACGGTTGAGATTGATCCGGTCAACTCTTTTTTTAGTGAAGTACCATAGCCGATTACAACTACCTCCTCAATAGCCTTGTTAGATTCAATCAGAGTCACATTGATGGTTTGCATTGCCTCTGAACTCAATTCAACCTCATAACTAAGGTATCCGATAAATGAAAAAACTAATGTCGATTTACTAGGAGCGGATAAAGTGTACTCTCCATCAATATTGGATACAGTACCAGTTTGACTACCTTTTACCATAATGTTAACACCCGGTAGTGGAGTACTTGTCTTACCATCAATAACCACACCATTAATAGTTACCATAGCAGACTTTTGCGCAACTGAATGGAATGCACAACCTGCTATTAAAAGCAAGCCGACTATTAGGTGCTTAGTTCTATTGAATGTGAAAGATAATGGTTTCATACTTTCTGTTTTAATAAATTAATCTAAGACTGATAATTCGGTACGATGAGGTATAGATGATTGAGCCCCCATTTTAGTAACTGTAAGTGCGGATGCCTTTGCTGCAAACTTTACAGAATCCACAATTGATTTTCCCTCCGACAAGGCAACGCAAAGAGCACCAGAAAATGTATCACCTGCAGCTGTAGTATCAACTGCATCAACCTTATAAGCTTCAACCTGGTAGTATTTATTATTCTCTGCAATCAGTGCACCTAGACTTCCCAAGGTTACAACAACTATGTTTACTCCTTTTGCTCTTATCACATCTGCTGCTCGCTTTGCACTCTCCCAATCGGTAACCTTAATTCCTGATAGCATTTCAGCTTCTCCTTTATTGGGGGTAATCATGTATAGACTTTTAAGGAGTTTTTCGGATAAAGTGCGCGCAGGTGCAGGGTTTAAAATGACTCTCCCCCCTTTCTTACTTGCCATAGCTGCTGCAAATTCAACTGTTTCTATCGGAATCTCAAGTTGCATTAATACTATATTGCTTTGCTCAACCTCTGCTCTGGCTATCTCAATATCGGCAGGACTTAGGGAAGCATTTGCACCGGATGCAACAACGATGCAATTCTCACCGTTAGCGTCAACTGTAATTAATGCCACACCTGAAGGATTCTTAGCATCAGAAAAAAGGTAACTAGTGTTTATGCCTTCTGATTTAAAGAGTTCTACGGATTGCTTTCCAAAAATATCATTACCAGTTTTGCATATCAGAGTTACTTTACCACCAAGCCTTGCTGCTGCAATAGCTTGGTTTGCACCCTTTCCCCCTGGGTTCATAAAGAATCTGCCTCCTATAACCGTCTCCCCAGGGAGAGGAAGCCTGTCAGCTTTGATTACCATATCGGCCATCCTATCCTCGCCGGTTTGGGTGGCATGATGACCCTCTCTCTGAACGGGCACATTTGCTGCTTTATTAGCTTTCAGCCTTGCATCTGTGTTGCTTTCTTCTCGCGGCTGTTACACCGTTT
>Ga0179935_1083754_pt1 | contig 13817 bp, 18 predicted proteins | sample AD_UKC057_sludge_FD_135920 | JGI IMG/M metagenome (GOLD analysis project Ga0179935, IMG submission 135920) | Active sludge microbial communities of municipal wastewater-treating anaerobic digesters from Illinois, USA - AD_UKC057_MetaT... | ecosystem: Engineered > Bioreactor > Anaerobic >... | reverse complement strand
GCACTTCTCAATAATAACCGATGTCCCTGACTTAAAACGGAATTCGATAAAGACATCGCATACCTTTACGTCCTTCAGCAGCTTCCTCACCAGCGTCCCATCAAACTTTGTGATGGTCCGCGGCTGGGAATTAATGAAGTTGCAAAGCGCCTGTATACGGTCCCGGTGCTCAGCTTTGGCAGCTTCGTCCATAGTATTCTGCTCCTGCCGTTCACGCAGCAGAAGTATTTCTTCCACAAGGTCATCATAATTCTGTCTGCTCTCCGTTCTGTCGATCGGTTCCTGCTGCAACTGATTCATCGCATATTGATGACGAGATTCAGGAAATGATCAATGATATGGAGGGCGGAAAAAAGTAATGCAGCCGATCACTCGACAGCATTACAAAGGAGATGGTGTATTATAGATTGATCTTGAAATCGGGCGAACCTTCACCGTTGACAGTGAAGTATGCCACTCCCTCTTCGGGCTTGACATAAACACGGAATTCGGTTACAGCCTTACGCTTATGAGTGGACTTGTATGCCTTATATGCCTTAGTTGCGATATCGCTGATGTCAAACTCCGCATCCCCAAGCTGAAGCATGGTGATAAGAACAGGCTCTGCTTTCTTGTCAGCCTTCTTCGCTCTCGGCTTGCGTGTTTTCTTTTCGGGTGTTTCAGCGACAGGGGCTTCGGTGACAGTCTCAGCAATCGGCTCTGCGATGACCGGAGCAGTTTCAACGACAGCTTCGGCTTTCTTTACCGCAGGCTTTCTGCCGCGCTTCTTGGCAGGGGCTTTGACAGCAGATGCATCAACGGCTGCTGTTTCTGCAACAGATTCTACAACTTCGGCTACTGTAATCGGAGTGGTCTCAGCGACTGCTTCAACAGCGGCTTTTTTCTTGCGTGTTGTTTTCTTTGCAGTATCGGTTTTCGGGCTTGCAGTTTTTCTTGGCATTGTTCATGTACCTCCGTGTTTTATTTTTCGCCATTTTAAGAAAAGTGTTCCTGCGGTCAATCATAGGATATGGATTATGAACTTATACAGTCTCCGATCCTCGCAAAGGAACATGAAGCGGAAGTCCGAATCACAGTCTCTGTGGCAGAAATCTATGAAAAAAACATCGGCACCCTTTTGCGGTTCAGGACCCCGACAGTATTCTTCCATAACAGAAGTCGGCCAGAAGTCATCCAATCTGAAACAGATCTCGGATACTGTATATCGTTTTTTCACGGTGTCAAGTTTGGTTTCTTTCCAATATTCGCACCAGCTTTTGACCTCTTTGACCCATGCTTCCCCGGGTTTCCAGTTGTTTTTGAGGTGCTGCAATCCGAGTTCGAATTCATGGGATGTGAGCCAGTCAGACGCCTGTTCGATGCATTCATCCAGATGCTCCAGCACATCTATCACCTGTATGACTGTTTGCTCCGGAATCATATTGTCCGGAACATTGCAGATGGTAAGGAGCGCGTCTGTGTCTTTTATAGAAATCAAGGCATCATTGGCGGTGTATTCGCGGCGGAAGTCGAAGGAGGAATAGTCTCTGTTTTTCAGGAAGGATATGACTTCGGCCAACTTAAAGTCTTCATCATAATAGGACACAGCAATCACCTCGCATTCTGATTTATCACAGCAACACAATTCTGAAAGGAGACTCATTTTTCTAATTATAGCATTAGTATACCGTTTTAGTCAAGCTAAAACAAGCGATTTTTCGCGGAAAGGAAAGAATTATGATCCAGAAATATGAATTCAAAGATACCACACAGCTTTCCCCGCATTTCAATGCGAAAAAGTTCCGCTGCAAGTGCGGGAAAGAGCACGAGTTCAGTGTGTCCGATGAGCTGGTGCAGAAGATGGAACAGCTTTATGCCGCCCTTAATTGCAGTAAGATCATTGTGACTTCCAGCTTCAGATGTTCCGCTCACGATAAGGCAGTAAAGGGCAGCGGAACCGGACAGCATACACTCGGCAATGCGGCAGATATCTGCTGTTACGTGCAGGACGGTCAGCCAATTTCCTCTAAGGTGGTCTGCTGCAAGGCACAGGATATCGGGTTCAGGGGCATTGCAAATATCACAGCAGCCTATCAGTACACACACGTTGATGTGCGTCCTAATGGCAAGTGGTACGGCGACGAGGTGCATGGTAACAGCACTGTGACCGACGACTTCTATAAGTACTTCGGGGGGTGAGGATATGAAGGGCATTGATGTGAGCGTTCACAACGGAAATATCGACTGGGGTAAGGTCAAGGCAGACGGCATTGATTTTGCTATCCTGCGTGCAGGATACGGCAGACTGGTGTCGCAGAAGGACGAGCGTTTCGAGCAGAACTACGCAGGCGCAAAGGCTGTCGGTCTGCCTATCGGTGCGTACTGGTACTCCTATGCCATGACTCCGGAGGAGGCGGAACTGGAAGCAGATGTGTTCCTCTCCGTCATCAAGGGAAAACGGTTCGAGATGCCTGTATACTTTGACCTTGAGGAAAAGAAGCAGTTCGACCTCGGCAAGGAACAGGTCTCGGCTATTATGCGTGCGTTCCTTAAAAAGGTGGAGAGCGCCGGCTATTTTGTCGGGCTGTACGGCTCTGCTTCGTCTCTGACCACACATACCGCCGACGATATCAAGTCCTGGTATACGATCTGGCTGGCGCACTGGGTCGATCAGACCAATTACAGCGGTGCTTACGGTATCTGGCAGCACTCTGAGAAGGGCAAGGTCGCTGGCATCAACGGCAATGTGGATCTGGATATCTGCTATAAGGATTTCCCGACCATTATCAAGGGGAAGGGGCTGAACAGCTGGGGTAAGGCAGAGTTAACTTCAACGCCTGCACCCGATATGCCCGATACCACCGTGACCGCTACCATCAAGATCGGCACGGACACCTACAAGGGTACGCTTGTGAAAGAGTAAAACAATATGGCAGAGGTAGTTCTCTGCCCGGTACATAGTACGCTAAATCAGGATCTATAAGTATCTGTCGACATATTTCATGCGGGCTTCTGCTGTCCACTTGCGGATGAACTCAGTTTTAGCATTGGTATAGGCATCTCTGTTATGCTCATATCTCTTCCATAATTCAAGCTTCAATGATTCATATTCCTCTGCAATATGAGGATGCTCATTCAGATAGTCTCGGAAATACAGCTCATCATTATCTCCGGTGTACCTAAGATGAATGTGATAGACCTTATCTGCAAAGCCGTCTTTTGTATATCCCATGTTGAGTGAAATACGTCTCTTTTCATCGGACATTTTGATAAAACCATTTTGCTCCAAAATGAGTGAGATTTCTTCTATATCAGCGTTTTCAGAGATCTCAATCATCACATCAACAATGTTTTTAGCCCATATTTCCTGTATCGCCGTACTTCCAATATGACTGATTCTTTTAATCTGATAATCTTTCAAAAGGTCAGTGATCGCGGCTTCTATCTCCTCGTAATATCCGTTCCATTGATCATCGTGCTGAACAAGGAATATTGGAAATAAATCCCACAATTCTTCCAACGTCATTTCCGACAGTTCTTTTCCCATCATCAAGACCTCTACAACTCACGATTTGTCATTTTTGTTATTACTAGAATTTAATCATATCTTCTTCAAATAAAAAAACATGCTAGGCTTTAGATTCCTATCCTTGCGAACAAATCTTCTTGCAGAGTTCAAGGAATTCGTCTTCGTCCATACCAAGCAAGTTATTTGTCTTCACATATTCCTCATCTATAGGATTGATTTCAAATATAGGCGTGATTGTTAACCCTTTAATGAATTTCTCATACACCTTTTCTTTGTCCGTCTCCATCTTTTCCTTGATAAGAAATCTCTCAAATGCTTCCGATGGCTTAATCTCGAACAAATCCTCCTCACACTCCTTAAGAAATTGTTCGTAACTCTTCATCACACCCTTAGAAAGACAGAAAAAGCGAAATACGAAAAGGATATTGAAAAAATCATCAACAGATTCAGCCACATATCCAGCACAGCCCTCTGAATCAAAATACGCAATATGTTGATCATTTACAAGCAAGTACAGTCCACCAGAACCATCATTAGCAAATGGGACAAGATCATAGTTTTCTTCGCTCCCGCCTTCCATAAGCCATTCCAAATCCTCCATAAGTTCTTTCTGCGGATAAATAGTATCTGGATCACACTTATTGTAAATTTCCTCTTTCAATTCTTCATCACTGTTTATTCTATTAATAAAATATACAAGTCTTTCTTTTTGTGTCATAGTTAAAATCTCCTTATTATTTCTATTTACTCATCGCCTGTTTCTATTCTTCAGATTTCCATTTTTCTATTCTCCCATAGAAAGACAAATTCCGATTTGTAGGGGAGATTAGATTGCCCCGTGTTCGATTTCATTAAACATATATTCCGGTTTGATGTATAATCACTTTTTCTTTTGGTAGAAAACAAAACCATCCTCAATTTTGACTTTTTTATATCCTAATTTCTTATAAAACGCATTCGTTCTTACGTTCCAACTTGGTGTATCCAAATTGATTTCACTGACATATGGGAACTCATTTTCTATGCACTTCATTAAAAGTATTCCATAGCCTTTCCTGTGATAGATACTGTCAATAAAAATCCGACCAATATATAAGCTCTTGTGACTTGTATCAGGAAAAAGAATAGCAGCGCCTACTAATTTCTCGTCTTCTATCGCTTGAAACAGCCGCCCCTCTTCTGACATTTTTCTATGCCATTCTATAGAATCAAATTCAGGTGGACAGTCTCCCTTTTTCCCACCAACATTCATATCTGTTTCAAATGCTCTGATAGACATACCAACAATACTTTTAATCTGATTTTGTTCTGCTTTTATTATATACATTTCTCGCTCCTGTCAATTCACCAAATATCGATTGGAAGGGCAATCTTATCCTTCGGCTTTTACCTTTTCATTATACAGCTTATCCCGGAAAAAGTCAATGTGCTATGCCCACATAGCCATACATTTATACATATCCATGCTAACAGAAACGGAGGTATGCTATGGAACAGCAGAAGATCATTGACGAAGTAAACTACCACAAAGCACAGGCCATTACAGAATCCCTTTACAAAAGCGGACTTATTTCCTTTGACGAGTATGACAAATTGACGCAGTTAAACAGGCAGTCTTTCTCTCCCCTTTTTGTGGATCTATTGCCGAAAACGCTTGATTTATCAGGAAGTCAGAGCTAATATAGATACCAACAAAAGGAGGTATTTCCATGAACATTCGAGTGATCGAAGCGCAGAAGCCGAGTGTAAAAAAGAAGAAACGGCGTGTGGCTGCATACTGCCGCGTTTCAACGGATAATAAAGATCAGCTTGAGAGCCTTGAAACACAAAAAGCACATTATGAATCATATATCCTGCTTCATTCAGAATGGGAGTATGCCGGCCTGTATTATGATACCGGAATTACCGGCACAAAGGCTGAAATCCGTGATGGGCTGCAGAATCTTCTGACAGCCTGCCGTATCGGAAAGGTGGAGCATATCCTTGTGAAATCTATCAGCCGTTTTTCCCGAAATACCACGGACTGCCTTTCCATTGTCCGGGAACTGCTGAATATTGGTGTGACTATCTATTTTGAAAAGGAAAACATCGATACCGGCGAGATGGAAAGTGAACTGATCCTGTCCATACTCAGCAGCATGGCAGAAGAAGAATCTGCTTCCATATCAAAAAACGAAAAGTGGTCGATCCAGCGGAGAATGGCGGCAGGCACTTTCAAAATAGGCTATGTTCCCTACGGATATCAGCGGGATGAAAACGGGGATATGGTAATTGAACCAGCCGAAGCCGGAGTTGTGAGATTCATTTTCAGAACGCTTCTTGCCGGACACAGCACTAATACGATCGCATCCGCTCTTCAGCAGCAGGGAATCCCCACAAGAAAGGGCGGAAAATGGTCAGGATCAACTGTAAGGGATAATATTGTCAACGAAAAGTATGTCGGTGATGCTTTATTTCAAAAGACCTATACCGATGAATCTTTCCGACGCCACAACAATCACGGCGAGGTTAAAACATATCTGGTGTCCGAGCATCACGAACCAATCATCAGCCGCGAAGATTTTGATAAAGCAAATGCCCTGATCAGACAGCGAGGCAAAGAAAAAGGCATCGTAAGGGAGAACGGAAAGTACCAGAACCGGTTCCCTTTTTCAGGAAAAATCACCTGTGGGATATGCGGCGGCAAGTATAAGCGTCGGATCCACAGTCACGGTGCTGAAATAGCATGGGTCTGCAATACACATATAGAAGATATCCGAAGATGCTCCGCCAAATATGTGCGTGACGATGTACTGAAAGCTGCATTTGTAACGATGCTCAATAAGCTCATATTCAGCAGAAAGCTGATCCTGAAGCCGTTGTACGATACTCTCAGAGCTGACAGTACAGATGAAAGCATTAAGAGAATGCAGGAGCTTCAGCAGCTGCTGGAAAAGAACTCCGAGAAAAAACACACCCTGCGGCAGCTCCGTGCGCAGGATATCATCGATAATGTGATGTTCAATCAGGAAATGAACATGCTGAGAAAAGCAGCAGAAGATTACAGAAATGAGCTTGCAGTCCTGGGAACATATACATCTGCAGAAGCCTATGAGATCACAGAGCTGGATAAGCTTCTGAAATTCACTGAAACAACGGCATTACTTGACGAGTTCAGCGATGAGCTTTTCACCGCTTTTGTAGATCACATTATAGTATATAACCGGGACTGCATTGAGTTCAGGCTGAAATGCGGTCTCACGCTGAAGGAGGTGCTGTGATGGGCCATACACCATACGGATACCGGATCGAAAACGGTGCTGCCGTGATAAACGAAGCTGAAGCAGAGTGTGTCAGACGCATTTTCAATAACTACATCAGCGGAATGAGCCTGAGAGAAGCCGCAAAAGCCGCCGGACATCCGCTCGTACACAGTACAGTGAAACGTATGCTGACAAAGAAGTATTACTGCGGAGATGATTTTTATCCGGCAATTATTGATATATCTACATTTCATACTGCGAACAGCGAACTGAAACGTCGTGCTGAAAATAAGAACCAGACAGGTAAAACACGAAGGAAATCTCCGGAACCTGAAACTGAGTTTACATTATCAGCCCCACAAACACAGTACGACGATCCATACGAACAAGCCCAGTACCTGTACAGCCTCATAGAAAGTAAGGTGGTCAAATGGCAAAAGTAACGGAAATACCGGCAAAGAAGCAGATCAGCAATCTGGCTCAGAAAAAGGAAGTCAGAAAGCTGCGTGTGGCTGCATATTGCCGTGTTTCCACAGACTACGAAGAACAGGCGTCCAGTTATCAGACGCAGATAGAACACTATACCGATGTGATCGAGAAAAATCCGGACTGGGTGCTTGCGGGGATATTTGCAGACGACGGTATCAGCGCAACATCGACAAAGAACAGGGAGCAGTTCAATGAAATGATCCAGGCCTGCAAGGATGGAAAGATCGACATGATCATTACAAAATCCATCAGCCGTTTTGCCCGCAACACTGTGGACTGCCTGAACTACATCCGTGAGCTTAAGGCACTGAATATCCCGGTATTCTTTGAAAAGGAATCCATCAATACAATGGACGCCAAGGGCGAAGTCCTTATAACCATTATGGCTTCCCTCGCCCAGCAGGAATCCGAATCGCTCAGTCAGAATGTAAAGATCGGTATCAAGCATCGTTTTCAGCAGGGAAAGGTCATGGTCAATGCAAACTGCTTTCTCGGGTACGATAAGGATGAGTACGGACATCTTGTTATAAACCCGGAACAGGCAGAAATTGTGAAGCGCATTTTCCGTGAATATCTGGAAGGCGCAAGCTGTCAGCAGATCGCAAGAGGGCTGGAGCGTGACGGCGTTCTGACCGCCAGAGGAAATAAAAGATGGCACGACAGCGCGATCAGGCGCATCCTTGAGAATGAAAAGTATATGGGTGATGCACTCCTGCAAAAGACATATACTGTGGATTTCCTTAACAAAAAGCGTTCAAAGAACAACGGAGATATTCCGCAGTACTATGTAGAGGACGATCATGAAGCAATTATCCCGAAGGAGCTTTTTATGAAAGCCCAGGAGGAAATGGCATGGCGCGGTTCTCAGGTTGACTGCAAGGGACGTAAGCGCGGATTCAGCTCCAATCACTGCTTTACAGGACTGGTTTACTGTGCCGAATGCGGAGAGCAGTTCCGCAGGATTCATTGGAACAACCGCGGCTGCAAGTCTGTTGTGTGGAGATGCATCACAAGACTGGATAAAACAGGTGACTGCGGCGCACGAACCGTATACGAGACGGAACTGAAAAACGCCTTTGTAGATGCCCTGAACAACCTGATATCCGACAGTGACTCATATATCCCCGTCCTGCAGAACAATATCGCATCAGTCCTTATGACAATGAATCCGGAGTCCGCCGAAAGTATTCAGGCAAGGATCAGTGCACTTCAGAAGGAGATCATCGACAAAGCCAGCCGTCAGGAAGACTACAGCGAAGCTGCACAGGAGGTGCTCAGACTCCGTCAGCAGAAAGAAAACGCACTTAAGAATGATACTTCAAGAAATGAGCGGCTTGACAGAATCCGTGAGCTAAAGGAGTTTATCGCAGCGCAACCCAGTGAGATCACAGAATTTGACGAGAGCCTTGTGAAGCATCTGCTGTCAAAAGTGACTGTTTTTGAAGGCAAGCTCGTATTTGAATTCAAATCGGGAGTAACGGTTGAAATTTGTAAGTAATTAATTTGAAACCATATCCAAAACAGCATGAAATGACGGAAATGACGAATTGTTCGGCCTGGGCGGCAGTTTTATGATATTGGATATTGCTTTTTTATGGTCGGTATGTTATAATGTTGAGGTAAGGTGTGCATCCGGCATCATCGGGTAAAAATATTCACAAAAGGAGATTAATTATGAAAGTAAGCGCTGCTGAATGGTACGAAGACATTATGAAAATGTGTAAAGTGATGGAGTCTCTTGGGTGGACATACACTGCCGAAGGACCTGCATCTGCTGAAAAGATCAGCGAATTTGAAAAGGAAACAGGATGTCAGATACCTGATGAATACAAGGAGTGGCTTGGTCTTACTGCGTCACTCACCATTGATGACTGTGATTTCAGCCTGTATATGCCTGAAGATGCAGGAGAAAACGAAAAGGGATTCAGAATGTTCGCTGTCGGAAGTGTTTCTGCCCGTGAGTATTTTATCAATGCTGACAGTGGAAAGATGTTTGTTTATGATGATCTGATGCAGAAAACAGAGGAATTTGATTCGCTTGATGATATGCTATTTGATATGTCTGCCCGTATTGAAATGTATGCAGACGAAGACTTCGGTGACGAGTGGCAGGATGCTTACGATGAAATGTTCCCCGAAGAATAAAGAAAATGCTTCGATAGAGTGTCATTTAGGAATGATACGATAATGAATACGTGTTCTATCCCCTCCTCCGGTGTAATGATAACCGGTGGAGGGGATTTTTTTATATCTTGATATTGTACTAATTATATACACAGCTTTTATTTTGGAAGAAAATATACTCTCTCCAAACAGATCATTCATTGCTGTCATGACAGATTTCTGTGAATTAAATAACCCAGGCGGCGAGGTGCCCGGACTTATTTCCTTCGACGGATATAACAATCTGTTCCAAATAAACAGATGCTTTTTCTCTATAATTTTTATCCGAATATTGCAGGGAAAGCTTGATAAATCGGACAATTTGAGTTAATATGGATACTACAAAAAGGAGGTGTGACCATGCTGCAAAAACAGGTCATAAACGAGTTAGATTATCATCGTGCGCAGAGAATTACAGAAATGCTATATCATATGAATCTAATCACATTTGAAGAATACGAAAAGATTACTAAACAGAATCGTTGTGCTTTCTCACCTGTTCTGGTTGAATTGCTGCCAAAGCTCGACAAGAAAAGTTCTCTGACCGATTCAGACAATAACGTTGAATTGAGGGAGACAATCTGAAATATAGGAACTAATACTATAAGCTTTCCTATGTGATTGCAAGAAGCTTAACTGCTGAACTCAAATAGCGCTTGCAACAGGAAAAAGAATCAAAATTTCATCTTTACCAATCATATTTCAGAATTATTTTCTGAAAACCAAGAATATAACTTGACAAACGGTGCATAATATCTTATAATAGAGTGGAGGAGGTGTAAGCTATGCTATGCCAGTTTACATTTAAGAACTATAAGTCCTACAGGGATGAGACAATCCTGGATATGCAGGCTGTGAGTAGCCAGGGATTTGAGCATTCTCTGCTTCCGGACGGGAACAAGCAGGAAATGCTGCCGGTTGCTGCAATTTACGGCCCGAACGCCGGAGGTAAATCCAATGTTCTCGACGCCCTGAAGTGTCTACATAGTCTTGTGGTATCCCCGATTCTTCTGTTCAGAGGCCAGACGACCGCACGGACTATGAACTGTGTACCGTTCCTGTTTGACGAGAAGACGCCGGAAGAACCCACAGAGTTTGAGATTTTCTTTATTCCTGATGCAGAGTTTGAGTATCGCTATCAGATATCTGTTCAGAAGGGCAAAATCGTAGAGGAGAATCTATACCGCAGAAAGCTTGCACCGAACAGTCGTATCAGCACGCTCTTTGAGAGAAGCGATGGTGAGATCAAGCTGGGCGCAAGCATACGCAAGCAGTCAATCAACACAGAGGTCAACGAGCAGATGCCGTATCTGTCGTTCCTTGCAATAAACTATAAGATCGAGCCTATCAATATCGCAACAAAGTGGTTTGAGCTTTGCATTATCAAGAACTATGCAAATCCCTATGAGGAGATGCAACTTGTTATGAGAGCAGACGAGGTATCCAAGAAAAAGCTCGTAGAATTCCTAGTAGATGTTGGTATTACGATCAGCGGCATCCAGTTCGTGAAAAAGGATGACGAGCGTATTGATATCCTGTTTGAACACACCGTGAATAATCACACATATCAGCTGCATCTTGCTGATGAGTCGGACGGCACACAAAAGCTGTTCAATGTACTGCCGCTTGTCATTATTGCGCTGACGGAAGGAAGACTTCTAGTATTGGATGAGCTGGATGCGAAGCTGCATCCAAAGCTGCTCAGATTTCTGATCATGCTCTTTAAGAATCCGGAGATTAATCAGCATAAAGCGCAGCTTATCTTCACGTCTCATGATATTTCAACCATGAAAAGCTCTGTATTCCGCACTGATGAGATCTGGTTTGCTTATAAGAAGGACGACGAGGCTAGCGACCTCTATTCGCTTTATGAGCTGCGTGATGAAAACGGAAACCGTATCGGCCCGAATACCGCGTATGACAAGCAGTATCTGGAAGGTCGCTACGGTGCGGACCCGTATTTCCGCAACATGATGGAGTGGAGGTAATGAAATGTCCAATAAACCTCCGAAAAAAAGCGATGAGAACAAACGCTGGCGCAAGCCTCGCCGTGACAGAGGAAGCCGAATCAGCCCAGAGTATCATCTTATTATTACAGAAGGCTCGAAAACGGAACCGCTGTATTTCGAAGGACTGAAAAAGGCTGTTAATCAGAATTATACAGGCAGAATCGAGATAGTCGGGCTCAGTGAGGGAGCTAATGAAGCGTTCAAACTCGCTAAAGAAGCAATTAAGCTTGATGAGAACTGTGCAGATTCTTATCAGTGTGCTGCAAATGTGTGTATGTCGCTCAGCAGATACGAGGATCCTAAATGAACAAGAAAACGACAGCTTTTAGACAAGAAAACGCCCCCTGACCGTTGAGATGGTGCATTATATCAAAATCGAAGTCTTTAGCCAATTTGAATGCTCTTAGTTATTTCATTAACGAAATTATCTATTCATTGCAATCATAAACAATAACCGCCAACTAAACCTAGCCCTTACACTGAATTGAAAAAAGTGCTAACTCTCTCTAAGCAAATGATATACCTAAAAATAAAGAATATTTACAAAACTATATTATAAAGTGGAAAGGAAAATAATATGATAATAGGCGACCCATATAAATTTGCAATTATATTTGACAGAGTTGCGGCGTGGAATAGCTCTTTATCTGATAATAACGGCTATTTTTCGTTTTGCATTGATGGAAAGATGTTTCCGGATATCGCTTTAAATGCTATATTATCTGTAAGTGTTAAAGAAGTTAAGAATTCATTAGTTGACATCCCTTTGTAACGTACACAAGCAAGTCCTGCATTACTGCGACTTCAGGTTGTTTACCGCAGACACCACAAGCGGTACAACCTTTACAGCCTGCTGTTTCCTGACACTGATAGCAAAACATTTTCTATTCCATGATATATTCCTCCATTAATTTCTTATCTCAACGATACTGCCGTCCGGCGAGATGACTGCTATTTCAAGCGGAATATCCTTACCGCTTGCTTCGATTGCTTTTTTTATCGCATACTCCATACCGCCGCAGCACGGCACTGTCATTCTTGTGAGAGTGATGCTCTTTATATCGTTATTACGGAATATCTCTGTCAGCTTTTCAGCGTAATCAACGACATCGAGCTTCGGACAGCCGATGAGCGTAATCTTCCCACGGATAAAATCATGGTGGAAGTTCCCGTAGGCGTAAGCTGTACAATCGGCAGCGATAAGCAGATCAGCACTGTTGAAATAGGGTGCATTAGTCGGCAGGAGCTTTATCTGTATCGGGAACTGTCGCAGACAGCCTGGAACACGAACATCGCTGTCATCTTCTTTTGGCGTAAAGCTCTGCAATGCAGAACCCGGACAAGTGAAACCGCTGCAAGCGGACTTTTTCTGCTTGTTTGCCTGTACCGCCTTTTCGTCATAAGCCGCCGCTTCACGCTCGGTGAAGTGGATAGCGTCCATAGGACAGGCAGGGAGACAGTCACCGAAGCCGTCGCAGAAATCGTCACGCATGAGCTTAGCCTTGCCGTTTACGATAGCGATTGCCCCCTCATGGCAAGCCTTCGCACACAGACCGCAGCCGTTGCATTTTTCTTCGTCTATCTCAATTATTTTCCGTATCATAGCCATACCTCCTTGACTTTCTGTATCCATTATAGTATAATTAAAGGAGAAAGTATGTTGTAATTACAACATTTCGGGAGAAAAATATGGATATTTCAGTTTTGCATAATTCGATACTGTTCAAGGGCTTTGATGATACCGAAATATCTGAGCTTCTTAAAGCTCTTAATGCAGCCGAAAAGAAATACAATAAAGGTGCGATGATATTTTCATCGGGAGAGATCACCGATAAGCTCTGCTTTGTCACGGCAGGCGGCGTTACTATTGAAAGCAATGATATGTGGGGAAACCGCACGATACTCAACCTTGTAGGTAAGGGACAGTTCTTTGCAGAAAGCTATGCACTCCTGCCCGATGTGCCCATGCTTGTTGATGTATGCGCTGCCGAGGATTGCAGTATCGTGTTTCTGAGCATGAAGTCGCTCGCTAACCTCAACGATACGATAAGGGCGAGACTTCTTGCAAATCTTCTGACTATCACCACAAGAAAAAATCTGCACCTGTCGAGCCGGAGCTTTCATACTGCTCCGAGACAGGTGCGTGGACGTATTATGGCGTATCTTAATACCGTATCGGTTCAGAAGCATTCCCGTGAGTTTGATATACCCTTTGACCGTCAGCAGCTTGCGGACTACCTCAATGTGGAACGCTCTGTGCTATCAAATGAATTGAGCAAGATGCAGAGGGACGGACTGATACGATGCAGAAAGAATCATTTTGCGATCATAACTGTTACCTATCTTCCAGGATGATTTCATCTACTAAAAAACGCCCCGTATCACTAAATCAGTGATACGGGGCTC
>Ga0179935_1018949_pt1 | contig 13942 bp, 10 predicted proteins | sample AD_UKC057_sludge_FD_135920 | JGI IMG/M metagenome (GOLD analysis project Ga0179935, IMG submission 135920) | Active sludge microbial communities of municipal wastewater-treating anaerobic digesters from Illinois, USA - AD_UKC057_MetaT... | ecosystem: Engineered > Bioreactor > Anaerobic >... | reverse complement strand
TGGAACTACCTGCAATATACGATCCCTCCGTTACCGAAAACAAATGGTACAGTTATTGGCTGAAACACCGTTTTTTTCATTCAACACCCGATAAAAGACCAAAATACAGTGTGGTCATACCTCCGCCCAATGTGACCGGCGTGCTGCATATGGGACATATGTTAAACAACACCATACAGGACGTATTGGTAAGACGTGCCCGGATGCAGGGAAAAAACACCTGCTGGGTTCCGGGGACCGACCATGCTTCCATTGCAACTGAAGCCAAGGTGGTGGCATTGCTCCGGGATAAAGGGATCCAGAAAACCGATATCACAAGGGACGAATTCCTTAAGCATGCCTGGGCATGGAAAGAAAAGCACGGAAATATCATATTGGAACAATTGAAGAGGCTGGGTGCTTCCTGCGACTGGGAGCGCACCAACTTTACCATGAACCCTGACATGAGCCGTGCCGTGCTTGATACCTTTATATATCTGTATAACAAGGGGTTGATCTATCGCGGGGTACGCATGGTGAACTGGGATCCCCAGGGGGGCACCGCGGTTAGCGATGAAGAGGTGATACACCGTGAAGTCAGCGAAAAACTCTACTACCTTAAGTATTATTTCAGTCATAACGGGCAACGCAGCACCCAATACCTCTCTGTCGCCACCACAAGGCCCGAAACCATCATGGCCGACGTGGCGCTCTGTGTGAATCCCGGGGATGAACGGTACGCACACCTTGTAGGAGAAAAAGTGCTAATACCCCTCATAAACAAGGAAATACCCATTATTGCCGATGACTACGTTACCATGGATTTTGGAACAGGGTGCCTAAAGATCACCCCGGCCCATGATCCCAATGACTATGAAATAGGATTGCGGCACAAACTGCCTGTGATAGATATTCTGAACCTGGATGGCACCCTGAACGGGGAGGCCAGGATCCTGGTAGGGGAAGACCGCTTTGTGGCACGCAAAAAAATCCTCATTATGCTGGAAGAGGCAGGATGCCTGGAAAAAGAAGAATCCTATGTCACTCAGATTGGATTTTCTGAACGTACAGATGCGGTCATTGAACCACGGCTCTCGCAGCAATGGTTTGTTAAATTGAGCATACTGGCCAAAAAGGCTTTAGAATATGTGGAAGATGGACAGGTAAGGCTTATCCCTGACAAATACCGCAACACATACCGTCACTGGATGGAGACAGCCAGGGACTGGTGCATTTCAAGACAATTGTGGTGGGGGCAGCAAATCCCGGCCTACTACCTGCCCGGCGGAGAAGTGGTGGTCGCTTCGTCTGAAGAAGAAGCGCTTGTCCTGGCCCGGAAAATTGATTCCACGTTAAAAGCCGGGGATCTGAAGCAGGATCCCGATGTGGTGGACACCTGGTTCTCCTCGTGGCTCTGGCCCATCTCGGTCTTTGATCCCGAAAAACCGGGCCACCCGGAAAAAGAACCCAACCAAGAGTTGGCGTATTACTATCCCACAGATGACCTGGTCACTGCCCCGGATATCCTTTTCTTCTGGGTAGCCAGGATGATCATGGCCGGGGATCTGTTCTGCGGCCAGAAACCCTTTTCCAATGTTTACCTCACAGGGATGGTCCGCGACAAAATGGGCCGCAAGATGTCCAAATCTCTGGGCAACTCACCGGATCCCATTGAATTGATGAATATTTACGGTGCAGACGGTGTGCGTATGGGCCTTATGCTCTGTACTTCTGCCGGAAACGATATCTTGTTTGATGAAACTCAGATGGAACAGGGCCGGAACTTCTGCAACAAGATCTGGAATGCCTTCCGTCTGGTGAGTTCCTGGCAACGCGATGAACACCTGGAGCAGGAAGAAACATCGCGCCAGGCTGTACGCTGGTTCGGCCAATTACTCTCTGCAACCAGGGATGAAGCCGAGGACCTGTTTTCCAAATACAGGCTCTCAGAAGTCCTGATGCTGCTATACAAGCGTTTCTGGGACGATTTCTGTTCCTGGTACCTGGAGATCATCAAACCTGCCGGGAATGCAGGCAAGAGAATTGATGCAGCCACTTACGACAGCACGCTGGCATTTTTTGACCTGCTGCTTCACCTGCTGCATCCGTTCATGCCGTTTATAACCGAGGAACTTTGGCAAAATATGGCAAAACGTAAGGAAGGGGACAGTATCATGGTGTCCCCCTTACCGGCTTCAGGACCCTGCAACCAAGCAGAACTTGAGGATTTTTCCCGGTTGCAGGAACTGATTGTGTCCATCAGGGGCCTCAGGCAAAACAGGCAGATTCCCGGAAAAACACTTTTGAAACTCTATGTCAAGGGACAGTTTCCACAAATCCTGCATGGAATTGCCCGGCGCATGGGTGGACTGGAATCTGTACAAATGGTAACCGAAGCACCGCAGGAAGGCAATGTTTATGCCTTCCTGGTGGGAACGACCGTTTTTTTTCATTCCGCTGTGGAACCTGCTGGATAAAGAGGAAGAACGTTCTAAACTTAACGCAGAACTGGAATATCACCGGAAATTTCTTGCTATTGTGGACAAGAAATTATCCAATGAAAGTTTCCTTCAACGTGCTCCCGCGGATGTTGTTGCCATTGAACGTAAAAAACGTTCGGATGCTATGAGCAGGATTGCAGCCTTAAAGCAACAATTAGATTTATTATAATGAAATACAGGGGTTTAATCCTTGCATTGCTCATTCTTTCACATCTGGCCGGCTGTGTTAAAGTGTCCAGTCTTGATGATCGTGCATCTGTGGCATCCTGCCTTATTACAGATGTGTTTCCGGAAGCCGTTGTCTTCAATGAACCGGTTATTGAAGAGGATGCTATTGTGTTGCCAATGGATTACGGAAAATACGAATTTCCGGTTACAGTCACCCTCGATATACAAACAGCCCAGGCAATCGACAAGATCCTGGGCATGGACACCGGCAATACACTGGTATTTGAGGATCACGAAACCATGCGCAGGATCCATCTGATTGCCCAGAGCGGGGTAGTACACACATACAGCATACGTATTGAAGTGGCACCCCGGAGCGATCAGGCTGCAGTTACAGCTGCCCGGCTTACAGCGTATAGTCCCGCAGAATTTCCACTGGCAGGGGAAGTTGTGGTGGATATTGTCGAGAATGAAATAGGTATCTATGCCCTGAAGGGAGCTCCCTTGCCCCTTACAATAGGTCTGGAGCTGGACCTGAGTCCCGGTGCCGCACTGGAAAAACCTGGCAAGAATGGTAACTTCACCATAGATGCCTATGATACGTCTATCCCTTTCACAGTAGTTGCCGAGAGCGGGAAGAAAGAATTGTGGCACATTCGCCTGATTGGGGTTGTATTGGCAGAAGATGCATCGCAGACAGACAGGGAACCCTGGGAGCGCATGGCCCCTGGAGGAGCTTTGGAAATTGCATTTAAACCGGGTGAAGTGGAATGTGTGGGAATAACGGCCGATCTGCAAACCAGCCGTTACAAGGTTTCTGTCCGGGACAACGGCATTCCTTTTCCCTGGAAAGCCCTGGTGGGTTTTAAGATGAATCCCTATGTCGTGCCAATTCACCATGATACCCTGGAAGAATTCACAATCCAGAACTGGGAAGATAAAAGAACCTTTTACCTGGTTGATATACTTTCACGACAGGCACGGGCCTGGGAACTGGTGTGGCAGCAGTGGCTCAATCCGGCCAATCTGTTGGAATCATTCGTGATTGGGGAATATTCCTCACAGAATAACCAGATCCGGCTGGGTGAACCCCGGATAGACACGCTCAATTCCCTGGTGGAGATTCCCTTGGTTGAAGGCAATGATTTTCCGCTGCAGATTACATCCCGCCAGGTAACATTATCCGAAGATGCCACCTATGATTTGCCACCGGTATTGACTTTTGAATCTTACCGCACCGTGGTACCGTTTTCCGTAACATCCCAATCGGGGAACCGCCGTGACTGGATCATGAGGCTAGATCCCTGGTTTGAAACAGAGGCCCGGATACTCTCGTTTGTGGTGGATAGTTACAATTCCAGGGAAAACCTGGTTAAGCTGGAAAGCAACACTGCAACCATAGATCCGGACACCCGTACCGTAACACTGGTGCTAAAGTCAGGATATGATTTTCCATTGATTCTGAACGCTTTTTCAATGGAATTATCGCCCAAAGCTACCCTGCAGGAAACATTCCCGGAGGGAATTCTATTCCCGGCCATCAATGATATTATCTCTTTGACCATAGTAGCTGAAAGCGGCGATGTGACAGAATGGAAGCTGCAACTGGCAGATGAACGTACTGAAAACCTGGAAGCCCTGGTGATGGATTACCATATTACAGGCTACCAGGGCACCAGCCAGACAGAACACAACATCTCGCTCCTGGAAGAGGGGGTTGTAGATTCGCTTAATCATACGGTGACGCTGGTTATCAGCGACTGGTCCTCAAAGATGCCCCTGACCGTGGACGGGGTGCTGAACGTATCAAAGAACGCTGTGCTCGGCGGGGAGATCACCACAAGGCAGCACAGGGTGGTTTTCAACTCAACCGGCCAGAAGTACCGGTTTTCTGTTACTTCCGAAAGCGGAACCAATACAACCAGCTGGACTTTACAACTGGAAGACCGGTCCCCGGTAAGGCGTTCAGATGCTGCGGTGACGGACTTCATTACCGGAAACCCTTCCTCGGGCTTTGAATTTGACCAGAAATTCCTGGAACCGGACGATGGCCTGATCACGTTGCTGGTCAAATCAAAATCGTCCGAAGAGTTACTGCTGACAATCAAACCAAAAATTTCCATCAGCCAGGGAGCACGGCTTTTGGGCATAATATCCGGAGCACCCCTGAATTTGTCTTTCACAGAGCCATTCTCTTTTCAGGTTATGGCAGAAGACGAAACTGTCCGCTCCTGGAAGATACAGCTCATCTTTGCCCCCCAGGTGCCCAACAGCGGTTTTGAAGAATGGGGTACTATCCGTGATATTTTTAATATCCTGCCTTCCAACGGCAAAGGATGGACCACCGGGAACAATAACCAAATTTCGGGTTCTTTCAGGGTCCAGGGGCACAATAGTCCCTATGCCGTGCAGATGATCACCCAGTTGAAAACCGTTAACCTGTGGGTGATGAAGGTGACCAGCCTGGCCGCTGGGGCGCTTTTCCTGGGAGAATTCAATTTCAGCATGGACGTTGAAAAGGTGTTGAATCCTTCCATCATGACGGATTTTGGAATTTCGTTTGCACCCGGTTCCAATCCCGTGGGATTTGAAATTGACTACCTGTATGAACCTGGTGGGCAACGCGTTTTTACAGAGCCCTATAAAGTGAAGATAGGTTTGTTTGACATGCCTGCATTCAAGGACCCGGTGAAAGTAAGCGGACCCGATAAGGCCGTCATTACGGCAGAATTGCATCATAATACGACGGGAACCTGGAAGTATGATCTGAACAAAAGACAGGACATGATTGCCGAAAATGAGATTGCCACAACGGGGACCCAGGGATGGGTGCATGAGCGGCTGGTTTTCAATCCGGTTCCGGGCAGGGAAAACCTGCCAATGACTCACTTGGTCGTACGCATGTCGTCTTCCTGGGAAGGAGCTGAATACAAAGGTGCCGATGGCAGCAAGCTCACGGTGGACAATTTCAGATTAATTTACTATCTTCCCGGGCCAACGGCCATAATACTGGAATAATCATGATGGAACATACTACACAAATTACCGTCAGGTATTACGAAACGGATCAGATGGGTGTGGTACACCACTCCAACTACATCCGCTATTTTGAAACAGCCCGCGAAGAAATGATGGCCCATTTTGGTGTTCCTTACACTTTTTCGGAATCGCAGGGAATCATTATGCCGGTACGCGTGGTTCATTGCGACTACATACATCCGGCACGTTATGGCCAGGTGCTGACTGTGATAACGACAGTGAAAGAAATGCCCCGTTCCAGGATCACGTACCATTACCAGGTGTTTAACGATACCAGTGTACTTTTAGCCACGGGATATGTTACCCTTGCCTTTGTGGATGCTTCCCGCAGTGTTCCCGTGAGGGCACCCCGTTTTCTTACGGAAGTATGGGAAAAATACCTAAATTTGAACAAAACTAAACAACAGGAAAATGTGTAAATTATTGCTATTTGGCACGTTGGGTGCCACCGAGATCATCATTATTGCCCTAATTGTACTGCTTCTCTTTGGAGGGCGCAAGATTCCCGAACTTATGAAAGGCATTGGAAAAGGCGTCAGAAGTTTCAGGGATGGTGTGAAGGGGATAGAAGATGACTTAAAGGAAGATGAAAAAGAAAGCGATCAGGATATTAAAAAATAGCGGTGGCAGATATTTCGGGGCATAAAAATGAGATGACCTTTTGGGAGCATCTTGAAGAGTTCCGCAAGGTGATATTTCGCTCGGCAATTGTCCTGATTCTACTCATGGTGGTTGTTTTTGTGAATAAAAACTTTGTTTTTGATGCAGTCATATTTGCTCCCAGAAGCTCTGATTTTATTCTCTACAGGTGGATGACAGCTCTGTCTGGCCTTGTGGGAATTTCTTCCATTTCACCGAAACCTTTTACCCTGCAACTGCAAAACATAGAACTTTCAGCCCAGTTTTTCACCCATATTAGCGTTTCTTTCAGCATAGCCTTTGTCTTGGCCACACCGTTCATATTGTACCAGTTATGGATATTCATACGGCCCGCTTTGTACCTAAAGGAAAAAAAAACCGTAAAGGGGGCTTTTGGGTGGTGCTCGCTGTTATTCTTCCTTGGTGTCCTGACCGGTTACTTTTTTGTCTTTCCTCTGACCATAAATTTCCTGGGAAGTTACCAGGTTAGCGAATGGGTGGATAACCAGATTACACTCCAGTCCTATATCCATATGTTTACCTGGCTGGTCATCATCATGGGCATCGTCTTCGAACTGCCAATCCTGTTGCGCGTCTTATCCAAATTAGGTGTTGTCTCCAAGGAATTGCTCAAAAAACACAGGAAACATGCCGTAGTGATCCTTGTCATTCTTGCAGCTATCATAACACCCAGCGGAGACGCCTTTACCTTGTTGGTGGTAGCATTGCCTTTATACCTGTTATATGAGGTCAGTATATTGGTAAGTTTCAGTAAGAGGGCCACAGAAGATGAAAAAGTCGCAGTATAAACCGGTCATTATCCTGGCAGGTGCAGTCCTCCTTTTATCAATTCTGCTGGTCCTGATGTTTTATATCTGGGAAATTCCTGTATTCCAGTGGCTTAAAAGTGATAGGCCGGAGATTTTCCGGGAATCCAATTACGGCTTGCGCAACCAGAAAGGCAGGGTGATCGTTGATCCTACGTACGACTCCATAGCTGTATTTTCTGAAATTGCAGTCCTGCAAAGGGGCAGTGAGTACGGTGTGTCCAACAAGCGTGGTAAAATGATCATACCCATGCAGACACGTCCAATTACCAATGAATACCATGGACAACGGTTGCCTTTTCTGCTGGCGCTGCGCTCTGACGGATCCTTCACCCTAATTGACCATAAAGGGAAAGAACGTGAAATACCTGTTTACGATAGTCTTGAGTTAAGAGAGGACGATATTTTCATTTGCCGGGACGGTCTATGGGGCGTGCTTGACGGGGATGGCTTTGAGCAGGTACCACTTATTTACGACCAGATAGTGAAACGTGCCGGGAATTATTTCATAGTTAGGAAAGGAAATTATGAGGGGCTTCACAGCAAAGGAAGTAAAGAACCCCTTGTACCTGTCATGTATGACAAAGTGGATGAATGCACCTCCCTTACTTTCAGAGTGTTGCTGGACGATCATTACGGACTCCTGGACCATGATGCGGTTTCCCTGATTGAAACGGTATACGATACCATTTATTTCCATCACAGTCCGGAGTGGATCGTAACGGGGGACAGTGGCCGTTATTCCCTTCGTAATACGACGAACCTGGAGTATCCTGCCTTTTTTTACGACATTATTGGTCCTGTCAGGGAAGGAATGACCGTTGTACGCAATGAAAATGGATATGGAGTACTATCGTCAGATGGAAAAGTAGTGGTTCAGCCTGGTTACGATTTAATCCGGGATTATAGCAACGGGCTTGCCATAGTCATGCAGAACCAACAATATGGGGTGATTGACAGGTATGGAAATTTCACATTGCCTTTTTCCTTGAACCTGGTGGAAATCTACGATTTTCATAACGAGCTGGCCCTGGCAGCCCGTTTTAACATGATGGAAGCACGCATACAAAAACAGTTCGGCTTCATAGATAAAAAAGGCAATACCATTATTCCATTCATATACCAGGATGGCCACCGTATGTTCTCAAATGGACTGGCAGGTGTGAAATTCAACGGATTGTGGGGATTCATCAACAAAAAGGGTGAATCCATGATTCCATTCATATATGATTCGGTGTCTGTCTTTTCGCATGGCATGGCAAAGGCAGTTTTTCAAGGTCAGCTCATTACCATTGACATGCTGGGGAGAAAAATGGAATGATATCTGTTTCCAATATCTGCGTTTCTTTTGCCTACAGGGAGCTTTTCCGGGATGTTTCTTTTACCATTGACCGGCGCGACAGGATCGCCCTGGTGGGAAAGAACGGGGCCGGAAAAACCACATTGATCAGGATCATAGCAGGTCTGCAGGAACCAACGTCTGGCAGGGTGGTACGTTCTTCCGACTGCCGGATAGGATATCTTCCCCAGCAAATGGAACATGCAAAGGACAAAACCGTGCTGGAAGAAGCGCTTACGGTTTTTTTCCACCTGGAAGAACTACACCGGCGCATGGATAATATCTCCGCAGAGCTTTCGGGAAGAGAGGATTATGATTCTGAAGCTTACAAGAAATTAATGGTTGACCTGAATGAGGTTAGTGACCGGCTTCGTATCCTGTCTTCAGACAATCCCAGGGGGAACGCCGAGAGAATCCTGACCGGTCTTGGCTTCAAACAAGACGAACTGGACCGCCCCAGCCGGACTTTTTCCGAAGGGTGGAATATGCGCATAGAACTGGCAAAATTGTTGCTTTCCCGGCCTGACATATTGTTATTGGATGAACCCACCAACCATCTGGATATTGAAAGCCTCAGGTGGCTGGAACAGTACCTGGAAACTTTTCCCGGGGCCCTGCTGGTGATATCGCATGACAGGACCTTCCTGGATACGGTGACTACCAGGACCATTGAAATTTCTCTCACCAGGATTTACGATTATAAAGCCCCGTATTCCCAATTCCTGGAATTACGCAGGGAATACCTGGAACAACAGATGGCTGCATACCAGAACCAGCAACGTACCATAGAAAAAACACAGGAATTCATTGAGCGTTTCCGCTATAAGCCCACCAAGTCCAACCAGGTGCAAAGCCGTATAAAACAACTGGAAAAGATGGAACTGATAGAGGTGGATCATTTGGATAACTCCCGGATACGAATCACTTTTCCTGAAGTCAGCAGAAGCGGGAAAGTTGTGTTCAATTGCCGGGATGTATCTGTTGGTTACGATAAAGGGCCTATCTTTACCGGGGCAAACCTAGTGGTGGAACGTGGTGAAAAGGTTGCATTTGCTGGCCGTAACGGAGAAGGCAAAACAACCATGCTGAAATTGCTTACCGGGCAGAAGAGTGTCATGAAAGGGGTTTTTGAAACAGGGTACAATGTACAGACGGGCTATTATGCACAAAACCAGGACGAATTGCTGGATAATAACCTGACTGTATACCAGACATTGGATGGAATAGCGGTGGGAGACGTCCGTACACGACTTCGTGATATCCTGGCCTCATTCCTCTTTCGCGGGGAAGACGTGGATAAGAAAGCAGGAGTGCTGAGCGGTGGGGAAAGATCGCGCCTGGCCATGGCTAAGCTTATGCTGCAGCCCTATAATGTTCTGTTGCTGGACGAACCCACCAATCACATGGATATTCCTTCCAGGGAAGTGATGAAAGAAGCCCTTAAACAGTACAACGGGACCCTGGTGGTGGTTTCTCACGACAGGACATTCCTGGACGGCCTTGTTGATAAAATATACGAATTCAGGGATGGAAAGGTAAAAGAGCACCTGGGCGGGATTCGCGAGTTCATGGAACGCAGGAAACTCGAAACGCTCAAAGAATTGGAACAAGCCGATCCTGCCAGGGAAGAGGTTAGAACTGAAAATACCGGTAAAGAATCAAGGGCAGGGGAGCCTTACCGCCTGAAAAAGGAACGGGATAAAACATTGCGCAAGCTGCAGCAACAAGTCACGCATTGGGAAAACAGGATTGAACAGCACGAAAAAGGGATTGCCCTGATGGACGAAAAAATGCTGAACACGCCTCCCGGTGGATTCGGCACAGCGTTTTACCAGTTGTACGACAAAGAAAAAAGAGAGCTGGAACAGGCCATGAAAAGCTGGGAATCAGCACATGATGAACTGGATAAATTCATAGAAACCATACAAAATGAGTGAAGATCGCATTTACGGCATACATCCTGTCAGGGAAGCACTCCTGGGAAAAAGGAAACCTGAAAAAATCCTGCTCCGCCAGGGTATGGACAGTAATACGGCAGCACAAATGATGGATCTGGCCAAAAAATTTGACGTGCCGGTCCAGTTCGTACCACAGGAGAAACTGAATCATCTGACGGCAAACAAGAACCACCAGGGGGTGGTTGCCATGCTGCCGCAGGTTGATTATGTAACACTGGATGAGGCCGTGGCCGCTGCAGGGACCAAACCGGGTTTTCCAACCATAATCCTGCTGGACGGGGTAAGTGATGTCCGCAATTTCGGAGCCATTGCCCGTACTTGCGAATGCGCCGGTGCAGGTGCGCTGATACTTCCAGCTAAAGGAGGGGCTGCCGTGAACCAGGATGCCATAAAGGCTTCTGCGGGAGCACTGCTGCGCATTCCCTCATGCAAGGTCCCCAACCTGAGGACGGCTGTTTTTCACCTCAGGGAATCGGGTTACGTGGTCATAGGAACATCGGCCGGACAGCGTCAGTCCATCTATGAAACGGATTTTTGCCGTCCGCTGGCGCTGGTGATGGGTGCCGAAGGAAAAGGCATATCGCGCGGGATCATGGAACTGTGCGATGAATTGGCTTCCATACCCCAATTTGGGGAAATCGGCTCATTGAACGTATCGGCTGCAACAGCAGTCGTGCTTTTCGAGGCGGTCAGACAACGTTTGAAAAAGTAAGACAATGTCTTTAAAAAAATCAGCTATAAGGCAATTGGCAGGAGAGACTGCCGTATACGGGATGAGCACGATCCTTGCAAGGGTTCTGAATTTCCTGCTTGTACCCTTGTATACCCGCATCCTGACAGATCAGGCAGCTTACGGAGTGGTGGCCGAATTCATGGCATACATTGCCGTGTTGCAGGTGGTCCTGGTCATGGGTCTGGAGACCGGCAGCTTCCGCTATGCTTCTCTGGCAGGACAGAAAAACGACAAGGCCGGAGCTGCCAGGGTGTTTTCAACTTCGCTCACTACCGTAACGCTGCTGGCCGGTTTGTTTTTTGCAGTGGTGGTCATGTTACGGGAACCGATCGCCGGGAAACTGGGATATGCAGAATTCCCGCAATCCATTATTTATGTAGCCGGGATACTTTTACTGGATAGCATTACGGCTATATTGTTTGCCCGTTTGCGTTACGAGCACAAGGCGTTCCGTTTTGCCGTATTCAAAACCATCAAGATTTGCTGCGAGCTGGGATTCAACCTGCTTTTCTTTTTGTGGGCCCCGCGTTATCTTTCTGCAAACCCCGAAGCATTCCTGGGCCGTTTCATCACGGCTGTTCCTGATTACAATTACGTTCTCTTTTCCATATTCCTCTCCTGCATCGTGGCTTTATTGCTTTTCCTGCCTGATTTGCTGAAAAGAAGCAGTTTCATCCTTGACCGGAAACTCTGGCCTAAGCTCATGATGTATTCCCTTCCCCTGATGATAGCGGGATTGCCGGGTATCCTGAACGATTTCAGCGACAGGCTGCTTTTCCGTTTTCTGATTCCTGGAGATGTCTCCTGGCGGGCGCAGATGGGGATTTACCAGGCGGGTATCAAGCTCGCCGTACTCATTAACCTTTTCATCCAGATGTTTCGGTACGCGGCGGAACCTTTCTTCTTTGGACAGTCAGCCGAAAAAGAAGCACCAAGGACGTATGCCCGTGTGCTGGATATCTTTACAGCAATATGCATGCTGGTTTACCTGGGTATTTTACTTTATATGGACCTTTTTGAACTCATTTTAGGTGAGAATTACAGGGAGGGGATCGTGGTGGTGCCCGTAATGGCACTGGCTTACGTGCTTCTGGGCATATACTTCAATATCAGCATCTGGTTCAAATTGTCAGGAAAGACCGGAAATGCTGTTTTGATCACATCAGCCGGACTGGCTGTCACCCTGTTGGTAAATCTGCTTTTCATGCCACGCTATGGCTATATGGCTGCAGCCTGGGGACACTTGGCCAGTTACCTGTCAATGACCGTCCTCTGTGCCCTGATGGGACGCAAACATTATCCCATACCTTATAACTGGCTTAAAATTGGTTTCTACCTGGTGGCAGGTGTAGGACTTTACTTATTTTCCCTTATGTTTGCACACCTGTCCATGATTCCCAAACTTGCAGTCAATACAGGTATTATTCTTGTTTACCTGGCTATCTGGGCAGGGATGGAAGGTTTCTACGGAAAACTGCGCAAAATATTGCAGCAGCGGTAGCCACATTCAATGATTCGGATCCCTCGCGGTAAGGAGGAATGTACAATTTGAGCGGGATGTGATCCAGCAGCTCCGGGCTGATCCCATTTGATTCGTTGCCAAGGACGATGATTCCATCGCAGGGCAGGAAAGTGGTGTTGATGCTGGATCCCCCCTGAAGCACGGACCCGGTGACAGGAAGCGTGCAATTTTTCAAAAGCGGGGCAAGGGGTGTGTAATGGACCGGAACGCGTAGAATGGCTCCCATGGTGGATTGCACGGTTTTGGGATTGTACAGCTCCACACAGTCTGGTGATGCATAAACGGCTGCTAAGTCAAACCAGTCTGCCAGACGCAGGATGGTGCCAAAATTGCCCGGATCGCGAATCCCGTCAAGGGCAAGATATAGGTTGTCTTTCCGGGGAGGTGCCAGTGGTACTTTTGGAATCTCCACAACGGCAAGTGCACCGGAGGGAGTTGACTGCAAGGAGATCCTTTCCATTTCCTTTGCCGAGATGTATACTGCCACGGAGGACTGAACCGGTTCGGGGAAATCTTCCTGCAGGTACAGCTCTTTAATGCGGAAAGGACCAGGAGCTTTAAGCAGCTCCAGAACCATTTTCCTGCCTTCCAGGATGAATTCCTGTCGTTCCTGACGGAATTTCTTCTGTTCCAGGGCTTTAATGTATTGTATCTTGGCTTTGCTCAACATGTTGTCAATAGCCCAGAAGTTTGAGCATGGACTTATAAGTCTGTTCCTTGGAGAAAAGCTTGGTGTAATACGTGCCATTCTCTTCTCCTATTATGACCATCTTGGGAGCCGGCATCAGGCAATGCTGGACACCCCCGAAACCTGAAATGGATTCCTGGTATGCGCCCGTATTGAAAAAACCAATGTACAAGGGATCCTTGTTCTCGTTTTTGGGCAGGAAAACCGCATTGGCGTGGGCCTCGGCGTTGTAGTAATCCTGAGAGTCACAAGTCAGTCCTCCAAGGAATACGCGCTGATAGGGTTCGTTCCACTTATTGATTGGAAGCAGTATGAAGCGTCTTTTTATGCCCCAGGTATCAGGCAATGTAGTCATGAAGGATGAGTCGATCATGTACCATCTTTCGCGGTCGTTTTGTTGTTTTTCACCTAATACCTGGTATATGTTGGCGCCGCTTTCACCAACAGTGAAAGATCCGAACTCGGTGAAAATGTCCGGTTCCTTGACGTTGCGGCTTGTACAGATACTTTTTATCTGGGCAATTATCTCTTCTGTCATGTATTCATAAT
>Ga0179935_1322582_pt1 | contig 14252 bp, 9 predicted proteins | sample AD_UKC057_sludge_FD_135920 | JGI IMG/M metagenome (GOLD analysis project Ga0179935, IMG submission 135920) | Active sludge microbial communities of municipal wastewater-treating anaerobic digesters from Illinois, USA - AD_UKC057_MetaT... | ecosystem: Engineered > Bioreactor > Anaerobic >... | reverse complement strand
CTTATATATCACTGACAGTATAATTATACGAAACTGGTAAATCAGTTTCGTATGGACAGGTATATTATAAAACACAAAGGAGAACCACCATATGTCTAACACAAACAATGACTCTCCTGTCCGCAAAGGCTACACAGTGTATGTTATAGTGAGAAAGGTATTCGTTTATCTTCTCGCTGTCGCCATTGTTGCAGCCGGACTGCTTTTTGCAGCGTCGAACAGCCCGAATAAGTCTCTTTTTGGATACCGTTATTATACGGTCCTCACACCGTCAATGCAGCCTGCTTATAATGTAGGGGATATGGTATTCGTCAAGATAGAGAAAGCCGATAATATAAACGTCGGCGATGTGATCACGTTCAATCCGTCAAGTGACGGTGGAGCGTATCTTACACACCGAGTCAGCGAAAAACTAACAGATTATCAGGGAACAGGCCTTACCTGTTTCAGGACAAAGGGTGATGCTAATGACAGTGAAGATTCGTTTCTTATTGACGAAAGTCGTGTTATAGGAAAAGTAACATTCCACCTTGCTAAGCTGGGATTCGTAGTTCGTTTCATTCAGCTGAGATGGTATTTTGTGGTTCCTATAATCCTACTGTTGCTGATCGCATTACGACTGTTTAAGATGTATTTCACGCCAAATGACAGAAACGGCAGTGACAGCGGCAAAGGCGCCGCTGAAAGTAATAATGATAATATTACAGAAAAGGAGTAATACTATGGCCAACAAGAAGAATAAGAAAAATAATGAAAAACGAGTTCTGGCGGCAGCACTCTGTATTTCTGTTGTTGCGATCGCAGGCTCAACTTTTGCGTGGTTCACATCTAAGGATGAGGTTACTAACCGTCTGAGCGCAAGTGCTGCTTACGATGTAAGCATTGCCGAAGATTTCCAGCCACCTGAGGACTGGATTCCGGGTCAGACTATCAACAAGGACGTTTCCGCTGTAAATACAGGTAACGTGGATGCATTTGTTAGAATGTGGCTTGAGGGTGAGATGAGCCTTATGAAGAAGACTTCAATAGGTATTCCGGATACCATTAATCCTGATCTTGACTTAGATGCTGTGGATGCTGGCGATACAATGTATGCACTTGGTTTTAAGTTCAAGGATTCGGATAGATATTACAAGGTCCTCAGCACGACTGAAAGAGCTAATGCTGCTCTTAACGGAACTGATACTGCTGTTAATGACAATACCTACAGCGAGGTCAAGTCTGTTCAGGCCGGCGGATATCTGGTATCTGCTCCGGCTGGCGCAGTGTGGACATATACCACTGAGCAGCAGACTGAAATTACTAACAAGTATGGTGAGAAGCAGATAGTTCCGGCTGGTACTGTTGTTGGATCTAAGAATGCTACAAGCGGTACAAGCGCAGAAGTGAATGTCGAGGCAAACTGCCCTATCGACTCCGATACATTCGTACCACAGACACCGGGTCTCTACATCTTCCGCAGAAATATAGCACTTGGCAACGCAAATACTGCCGATACTTATGAGTACAGCGGATATGTATTCGACGGAACAAACTATTTTGCTCTGGCAAATGATACAGCAGGAAATTCAGATTATACACTTCCTGTCGGTGCCGTAACTGTTGCTACATCTACAAGCCCACAGGCAGAGCCTCTGACATATGAGCTTCATGATGATTACATCAAGCTCTATACTGCTTCTGAAACAGTTGTTAAGAATGACAATCTGACATGGACTTATGATGATACTGCCGGTGCAGAAAAGCTGACTGCTACATATGGTACTGGCGATGAAGCTATTTTCATTGATGTTGCTCTTGCAAATATCGGTACAACAGGCGAGACATGGACAGCTAAGGAAGCTACCGATAAGACTACCACCTTCTATTACAATAACGATTTAGAGGCTGGCGATTCTTCTGCAAAGCTTGTTGACTCTGTAACACTCTCTCCAAACACCAAGAACGAGGCATTCCTCGCATTCGACTTCGACCTCAACGTATTCCTTGAGTCTGTTCAGGTTACTATCGGCGAAAACGGAAACGAGAAGACTACACCTGTTGAAGGGGCTAACGGAGCATTTGCAAGCACTACAGACGGAAAGGCTCCTGCTTCAGCAACAGCACAGGACGCAGCTGAAATTGCTGACATTGCATGGAACTAAGATCAGTTTCTGTACTTAAATCAATTCATAAATAACTAAATGGAAGGAGGCTGGCTACATGATAGCAAAAAGATTATTTGCTACTATGGTAAGCAGCCTCCTTCTCTTTAATACTGTCAGTATGACAGCTTTTGCGGAGGTTGCTTTGCCAGATGGTGCGGTAAAGGGACTTCCGGAGAGGCTGACTGCAATGGACTCCGATGGTAATGTCGTGAGTTCCGACACAGGTGAATACTTCTTCCATGTAGAGAATATGCAGTACGGCACAACTTATACTAAAGATGTACAGCTTATGAATCTGCGTGACGACAAAGCATATCACATTTATTTTTATGTTGAGCCGCTTTTCAAGAACGGTGAGATAGACCTTGAAAAAGGCTGTGAATGTACATTCTGGCTTGACGGTCAGGAGTTTTACAAGGGTACTGTCACAGGCGAAGGAAACTTTGATCTTACAAAGGAAGTCTACGACTGCGGACTGTACAATCCGGGCGACAGCCATACGCTGAAATGCTCGGTAATTTGGAACGATCTTGACGTACTTGTCGGAGTTGACAACGGCCACAGACTCATTGATATCAACGGTGAACACGTACTTGTAGGCTCACAGGATTCAGGCTATGTTGAAGGCGAGATAGAGTTCAAGTGGATATTCTATGCCGCCGTGGATGAGAACTATGATCCTCCGAAAACCGGCCTGCTGGGAGTGAACAACACTTTCTGGATAATATGTATTGCGGTGCTGGCAGTCCTGACAGGCGGAATGCTGCTGCTTGTCTTCTTCAAGAAACGTGAAAAGCAGAAAGAAAAGATGCATGGAAAACCTGATGAAACATAAGAGCATATTTGCTATCCTTCTTCTGATGCTGGGTATCGGCGGCTACTGCGGTTACAGATATTATCGGGATGATGTTCTTCCCGAAAAAATCATAGACGAAACCCATGATGAGCAGATAAAGCTTTTTGAGCGGGTTAAGCCCGAAACCGGGGAAAAACCTTTATCGAATGAGGAAACGAACGATCCTCTGAAGCCTGCGGAAGAAGTAAATGATGCAGTAGTCGGTTGGATAACAATAGAAGGTACGCATATCGACTTCCCGATCTGTCAGGCGCAGGATAATGATTTTTACTTGCATAATGGTTTTGACGGCCGGTACAATAATGAATTGGGTTGTCCGTTTCTCGATTATCGCTGCGAAAGTGATTTCAGCGGCTTCAATTCCATTGTGTACGGACATCACATGACAAGGCAGAGGATGTTTGCTGATATTGCGCTGTTCAAGGATACGGCGTACTTACAGTCACACCGGAAAGGGACACTCACGCTGAATGACGGAGTGCATAATGTTGATTTCTTCGCATATATGAATGTAAAAAACACCGCACCTGCTTATCATGCAGTGTTTGTCAGTGATTCCGAAAAAGAAGAGTATATTGACTATATTTTCTCGGATGCGGTATATATATTGAATTATTCGGCCGATGACTTAAAGCGGAATGACGATCTGCATCTCTTGCTTTTGTCAACCTGTACTTATGAGTTTACTGATGCGAGAGGTATCTTAATCGGTATAATAGAATAACAGAGTCTATCCCCCATGATGCTCTGCTTATTATTTGAATAATAACAGATTTTATCTGAATACATATAAAACAGAGAAAAATATAAGGGCAGAGAGAATAAATTTCTGTCCTGAAGCCGCACTTGATTCTAATGGGGGAATTGGGTGCGTTTTTGTTATATTTACAGATGATTACAGAAGGAGTTGCTTATGCAGCAATATTATGGCAAGAAAGATATTCAATAAAGTATATGAAATACTATCAACAACTGTGATTACAATAGGCGTGATACTGGTTATAATCTACCTCTGCGGCATCCGGCTGTATCACGTTAAATCGGGCTCAATGGGAGAATTGCTCCCCGTCGGAAGTGTATGTTTTGTAAGCACTTACAGCAAATATGACGATATAACAGAAGGCGATGTGATATCCTTCAGCGTAAACAGGGATATTATGGTAACACACAGAGCAATAAGCGTGACGGAAGACGGAATAATTACACAAGGTGATATGAACAATGCACCTGATCCAGATTATGTCACACGTGATAATTATATCGGAAAAACTGTGTTTGCATTGCCGTATATAGGGAAAGCACTTGAATTTTTCCATACGATAAACGGACTTATCGTAATTGCTGCAGTTGTTCTGATTATGTTAATAACAGGAACATTCTATAAGCGTGACTGAAAATGAAAGGAGGGGGTTCCATGCGATTCAAAGCATTTATTGATAATCTGCTTAAAAAGAATAAAAGGCAGAAGATCACTATGATATCGGTTGTTTTTATTGTATATGTTATGCTGCTTGCAGGAATTTTCTCTTATTTTCAGAGTGAGGATATGGTTACAAACAGAATGGAAGCAAAAAACGGTTCTGTAACTATCATTGAGCCGGAATGGGACAGAAAAGGTCAGTATAAAGCGAGAGCGTCTGAACCCGGTATGGAGATAGAAAAAGACCCGAAAGGTCATAATAACGGACAGAATGACCTCTATATCCGCCTGAAGATGACGATAGATTTAGGCACTTATACAGCGAAAAATGATTCTTATGAGGAGAACTTCCCGGATGATGACGGACGCCGGATCGATTCAATCCTGAAAGCAATAAAGCTCGAAAACGGCAATGACTTTTTGAATTCATCTTTAACAGAAACCAATAACTCTGATTTTAAAATGGATACAAAAAACCAATCGGGAAAAACAGTTTATTATTTCTATTATACCAATGGTGATACGGATAATAAGATGTGTATTGTTAAGCCGGATGAAAGTACATCAGAGCTTTTTGATCACTTAGAGATACCAATATACAAAAAGGATTATCTTGGTGTTTTTGATCAGCCATATAGTATAACACTGACAGCTGAAGGTATTCCTTCAGCAAATTATCCCGATGGACTTACATTTGATGAAGCGAAAGCTGAGAATGGTCCGTTCAAAGGATAAAGTTTTATCTGTAAATTATTCAGAAAGGTAGATGGCGTAATGTTTGATAAATTTGCCAAAAGAATAGTCAGTCTTACAGCGGCAGTTATTATGGCTGTGTCAAATGTACCGTCAGTTTATTCGCAGGAAATAATAACTACTGATATAAAGACAGAAACATTGATTTCAACAGGTACGACCGTATGTGAGACTGAACCGGCGACAGAAGTCACAACAGAAGAGACAACAGAGGGAATAACAGAAGAACCTGCAACGTCATATACTGAAGCCGATTTAACACATCAGAGCATTGAGATTCATCCTGATGAAGAAAACACTGATAAATCAGTTATTCTTGAAGGCCTTATGCCTGAGGGCGCAGAGGCTGTAGCTGTTGATGTTTCCGAGAATTATGGCGGAGTAGCTGCTTATGATATCACTATTACAAATGGTGAAGACGAGTATCAGCCCGGAGAGGAAAATCCTGTTCTTGTTGAGATCGCCGATCCTGTTATCCCGGAAAGTGATACTATTGAGCTCTGGCATATCAGGGATGATGATACCTTTGAGCAGATCTTTGATTTCACAGTTGAAGCAGGAAAGATAAGCTTTTATGCTACTGGATTTTCGGTTTATGAAATCGTTCAGGCCGGTGAGGTGTATGAGCCGACTGCTGTTTATGCAACCACCATTGAAGAACTGGTGAGTACAGATGGTGAAGGGAATCCGATTCCGTTTGTCATGGGCAAAGAAGATAATTATCTTACAAACAGTCTGAACAGCAATTCTGCATTCATAACAGTTACCAGTCCTTCGAATGCGAGCATGTGGTATTTTGAGTTGCTTCCGACAGGTTCTTATGGAATCTATACCTATGTGAACGGTCAGAAAATGTATGTTACGAATCCGAGCGGCAATTTGGCCGGCCTCGGCACCACTCCCGCTGAATTTGAAATCTCAAAAGCGGACGATCGCAGGTTTTTTCTGAAATTAAAAAATCAAAATAAATGGTTTCAGTTTTCAAACAACGGAAAAGGTTATCGTTATTATACTAGTAATACTTCTGATCCAAATAATCCTCGGCTTGTAATGATTTATGAATCTTCGCTTGAGATGCCGGATGATCCCTACCACCTTGACAATAAAACCTACGGTCTGATGGTTTATGACAGTATGCTCGGATATGCCATGACAGCAACGGGCAAGGTGGTCAATAATAAAGATGTTCTGAATGATGAATACTTGTTTGTCCGTCAGGATCCGGTGTACCAGAACTCTGAATTGTATATTCTGGATGCGCCGTCCGACAGAGAAATCACAAAGTGGACATTCCACAATGTGTCCGGTGAGATCTATAAAATATCAGCGGATAACGGCATGTATCTCTCTATTACGGCAAACGGAGTGAAGCTGACAGACGAAGCCGATGCCTCTGAAATCACTGTGACAATGGGTACCGGTGCGAACGCCGGAAAAATCAAACTGTCAGCAAACGGATATGAGCTTGCCGAGACAAAAAAGACCGGCTATGGCGCCGGCGCTGCATCAAGAGGATCCTGGCTGAGCTTTGTTCAGAATTCTGTTTTGACAAATGATGATTTTGTCATCTATTCTGCATCCAAGATCGGTATGTCTGATAAAGAAGATGTTGTTGTAGTTGAGGATGATGTGCAGACGCCTGAAGATGAAACCGAAACAGTAAAAAAGTATGTCATCAGACAGGATTCTGAATCATATAATCAGGTTATAGTCTATACCCGTGTGTGGAATGAAGACCTAAAGGAGTATGAGTTCTATGCCGTCGATCATGATGGCAATCTGGTTCCGTGCTATGAAAGAGGCAACGAAATCATGTGGGTTGGCGGCCAGATCAATACATTGCTGTGGGATTTCGTGGATTATTACTATCCGGACGGAGTGACACACACGAACTATTATGAGCTGATCAATACCTATTCCGGCAAGGTTCTCGCACCGAGGCCGGACGGATCCGGCATATCTCCCAAAACTGTTGGTATCAATCTGAACGCGCGGAACAAGGATGAATACTCCGGTAAGATTATTGCATGGGATAAAGATGCCTATTCCTATTATGCACTGGAAGCGGATCTTGAACACGACACGGTCAAATCAGTCCTGAAAAAAGACGCAAGAGATGAAAAATCAGATTTCTATTTTGCAGTGATGAATCCCTATCACTCAGACCCCAGTACGGGAGAGCTGATACCGGTTCCGACAATTGATAATAATATGTATGGCATAACCATCAAAATGCAGGATTTTGCCAATAAGAAAAATAACTCTCCAACAAATCATAATTATCAGGATCAGCTCCTCGGTGACAACGAGATTTGGACAACAGAAACTGCATATACGGCTGTGAAAAATCTTTTATCGACAAATCTGGAATCAAACGGCTACCCGACAGCAGTAAATACTAATCGGTCATTATCAGATTTGTTCAATAATCCGACAACCGTCAATCATTTGTTTTTACAAAGCATTTATGACGAATCCGGTTACTTTGAATTTGACAGCTGCCAGAATTTTGCAACGCTGAAACAGCAGGACGGATCTTATTCTACCGATTTTACTGTTTTTAAGGAACTTGCGACCTCAAATGCTTCCGACAAACCGACATTACAGCACGGTCAGTTCCTGCCTTTTGACAACATTGGAACGGGAGAGTTTATTGCGGATTTGGAGAATCCCAGAAACCCGTATAATCTGTATGATGCAATCGGCAATGAACTTGATGAGAGCGATCCCCGGAAGTATGAAAAACTGTATAATATTGAGGATCCGGAATACTATTACGGCATGGAGCTTCAAGCAGGCTTCGTTCAGACTAAGGACGGAACGGATGCATGGGGACATGATATCATCTTTGAGTTCACCGGTGATGATGATTTCTGGCTTTATGTCGACGATCAGCTTGTGATTGATCTCGGCGGTATTCACTCTGCAATGAAAGGTACTGTGAATTTCCGGACGGGTGAGGTTGAGACAAACGGTTCCAACGGAGTCAAGACAACTCTGGAGCAGATATTCAGAGAAAACTACAGCCAGCAGAAGCATACCGATAGCGAAGCGCTCGCATATTTACAGGAAACAAATAATAACCCTGATCTGACAATGGATGACATCAACGCAGATGAGACACTGCTCGCAGAATTCAATGATTATAAGGCAATTCAGCATTCGAATGATGAAACAGATGCGTATATCAACAGTCTGTTCCAGCCAAAAAAACATTCAGGTTGGCAATACAACCAAGACAGTCTATGTGTTCAGGGATTATTCGCCTCACAAAATGAAAATCTTTTACATGGAAAGAGGCGCCGGCGCTGCAAACCTGCACATGCGCTTTAACCTCAGCTATATCAAGCCGGGCAGTGTTGTTCTGAACAAACAGGTCCAGGGCGCAGGCGATATCGACTACAGCCTGATGAAATATCCGTATCAGATAGAGGTTCTGGTTCAAACAGGAAATACGACAACTTGGAACAAGCTTACACCGTCCGATCCGGATTTTGAGATCAACTATCTCAATCCGTTCAAGCCGGTTGATGACTTCCAGCCAACTTATACGGTGGATTCGGAAACATATGAAAATGTATTTTTCATAACGCCCGGAAAAGAAGTGTCCGTAAAGTTCCCTGATAACACGATCAGTTACAGGATCACGGAATGCGGTCTGAATTCCGAGGTTTATGATACGTTAATCTGCAACGGCGAAACTGTGTCGGGAAATCCAAGTGCAACTAAAAAGACAAAAGACTTTACGACTTCTGCTGATACTGTTGAACACAGACCGACCATGCAGCTGACGAATGTAGTCAGCCCGGACGCATCCAAGACACTGACCATTGAAAAGAAACTGGTCGATAAAGACCGCAATGAGATTCAGGATGACAGCAGCACCTTTAATTTCCGGCTTTGGCTAGAGGACGGAAGCAAGCAGGATAAACCCCTGACGCTTACCAATATGCATACCTATTATGTTGTGGATGAGTACAACAGATTATGTGTATGGAACACCCAGTCCGAGGGCTTTCAGCCGACTACACAGTATTATAATGATGCTTTTGAGGCACTGTCGGAAGAAGAAAAGCTATTTTATGCAAATGAAACCTCTCCGAACGGCCAGATTTCTAACATCCCTGCCAAATACAAGGTCAAGGTGCCTGGTCTGCTGAACGGAACGAAATTCACGGTCGAGGAGCGTGAAAGCGATAACCCGATCGGCTATCAGGTTTATAAGCTCGCTGGCTATGAATGTATGCATGACAGTTCAGGCGATGAACCCAGCAATCCGACCTACGAGGTTGAAAGCGGCACAAAGCAGAATGCCGGAACTGTAATAAAGGATTACTCGCCGCATCTGCGTGTTACAAACCAGAAAGGCTGGGGCATTGAAGTTACAAAGGAGTGGTCGGACGCCGATTATACATCCGAGCATGATCCGGTCTATGTAGCGGTTTATGTAAACGATGAATTACAGCGGGATACTGTCAGAAAAATCGGCAAAATCAGCGATACGCTTACTGTATCCTCTCAGCGCTATTTCTTTGACGAACTCGAAAACGGCACGACTTTGGGACATACGAATCCGACTGATGAAGAATCAGATTATTATTACGAGGTTCGTGAGGTCAAGATCACGCCGGATGGCTCTCCACTGACGGTGGATGAAACCAACGGTTATGTTACGCTGGCAGAGACTCAGAATGTTGTACCGCTTACAGAATGGACGGATCAATCGGGAAATCAATATACCGTGGAGTATTATCCGGGCGAGCCGGAGGGGCATAGTAATGATCAGAATGCCCGAAAGGATACAATCAGAAATGCCCGGAACGACGGCATTGCCATCCGCCTGTTTGACTGGGGAAACGATACCCCGCTTCCCGGCGGTACATTCCAGCTGACATGGCAGGAAAATGAGAATAATGCACCGGTCGTTGTCGGAAAGAATCATTATACCTCAGACGAGCTGGGCGAAGTGATGGTTCTTTACGGCGCGAAAAAAACAGGAACTTATACGCTGACGCAGACTGCTGCACCGAACGGTTATGTCGGCCTGCCCGAAGAGCTGATTCAGTTTACTGTTCATTCAGACGGCAGCGGCGGCCTGAATGTAGTCATAACCAAAGATGAAAACGGCCTGGACAGCAGCGGCGGAGACAACGAGAATTACTGGGTAGATCCGTCAACGGCTGATCCGACCGGCGTTTATCAGGCGGTTATTGATGTTCATAACAGACCCTTTGGTCTGAAGGCTGTGAAAATCGACGGAGAAACCCAGGAAGTGATGAAGGGTGCGACATTCGCACTTTATAAAGGCGTTAAAAACCAAAAAGGCGAAATCATCAAAGACTATTTCCCGATGGCGGGCTATGAATCACTTGTGTCCGGTGCGGACGGCGTGATTCCGCAGATCACAAATGAGCTTTTGCCCGGTATCTACTTCCTTGCGGAACTCAGTGTTTCTGAACCTTACCTTCTTTTGGATGTACCTGTTGAGTTTTCAATCAGCAATCTTGGATATGTTACAATTTTAAATGCATCGCAGTGCGGCTGTACGCTGAAGGGCAGTCCGGTATCTGATCCGAACGCCAACCTGGCTTCTGCGGCAGAGGAAGCATTTGTTATCACAATCCCGAATGTGAAGGGAATCAATGATTTCTATTTCAACATCGAAAAGTTTGCATTTCTTGATAAGAATGTTCACGGCAGCACAGCCGACTCCGAACAGAAGTTTGTATTCATGGTTGAGCGATTCACGGATGATGACACGGCGATGAATTCACCGCTGGAGACATTCTATGTTACACTGAACTGCGAAGAATTATGCAATGATCACCTTCACCCCGGAATTCTGAACAACTTTGCAGATCACAGCTATTCATCCGGCCGTGTGGAAATTCATTACGCTGACAGCGAAACCTATTCGTTCCCGACGGCAATCGAACGCGGTGTCAGGACTGTACATGTCAAACAGAAGGGTATTTACCGCGTGACGGAAATCAAAGGCTGGTCATCGACGGATTATGATTTCTGGGAAGGCTCAAACGGCTGCTTCGGAACAACTGTCGGCAATATTATTGCACAGGGTACAAATTCGAAAAATGCTGCCGGACCTTATGTCGCATTCAGGATTACTGATGCGGATTCTAAAAACGATGATTCTCTGACCACCGCAAGCTTTACCAACACAGAAACTGAATATGCTTACCTCAGTTCACAGGCATATGCAGAAAACACAATTTCCAAATAATCAAACGTCAGGAGGGGCGTTGAATGAAAAAAGACAAGAAACGTACAATCATCATAAGCAGCATCATTGCAGCCATGTTCATCGCTCCTCTGATTGTTTTCGCAATTGCTTATTACAGCAGTGAACGGACAAACAGCTTTATGCCGGGCAATGTGGATATTCTTCTGCATGAAGAAGGAAGCGGAATCCTGAATACAGGTGAAGACCCGGAATTGGAAAAAGAGTTTCACTGGGACGATGAGACCTATTCCACTGAAAAGCGTGTGAAAATCAAGGATACCCGTAAGAATCCGGGAGAAGTTCTCCGCGTCTGCCTTGTTCCGATGTGGGTTGACAGCGCAGATCAGGATATCATTTGCGGCGGTGTATTCAACTTCACAAATCCGGTCTGGAATGCATCCAACAATGCATTGACTTACACAGACGACGAAATGACGATTACACTGAATCTGGATTCAAACTGGCAGGCGAACGGCTGGAGTTATCAGCCCGCGGACCATTGCTTCTACTATACCGGACCGCTGGATGAAACCAAACTGACAGCACAGCTGCTGCAAAGCGTGCAGCTGAATGAAAATGCTTATGCATTGACGGAAGACTATCTATTCCGCCTGGACGTTCTTGCAGATGCAATTCAGAGCACGGGGAATGCTGGTGCAGACAGAGGCTGGAACTCTCCACAACCATAACAGAAATCATTAAGCTGCGGACAGAACTATACTATCCGCAGCCTTTTTTCCCTTTCCTTTTACGCATCTGCTCATCACAGATTAGCGCTGTGCGAAGCAGATGCCGTTTTGTTTAATAGCGAAAAAGAAATCAATATTGAAAAAGCAGCAGAATGATGATATATGTCATAGCCCATCAGTGTTTGATGAGATTGTTGCTTATAGCGTGAATCCAAGTGAGTCAGTTGACATTATGGATAACGGTAATGCGATTGTCTCTATCAATACGGATGGCAGCGGCACAGTTGTTATCATGAGTGGCTCTGCGTGCAATACCTATCAAAATAAAACTACATATGGTAAAAACACGGTAACGATGAACGGTAATACACGCTACTACTACAACTTGGATACAATTCGTAGTGGAAGCCCTTCAGATGCTGAAAAGCTGTTGCTCTGGAGTGTACAGCAGTATGCACATTCAAGTATTGCAGGTTATAACTACTTCGGAACGAGCTTTACTCCGTCCGGAACAACTTTAGACATGGCCGGCCTTTCGTATTATACGCTTGACTATGCAAATTCTTTCCCGTTCAGCAACAGGAACTTCTCGCTGACATTCTACAACAAGGAGATCGAGACGGGTGAAAGCGGAACAGGAAACACGGACAATAATCCACGTAGTACGGTAAGTACATCTAGCCAGCACTATATGATGCATTGCGGATTATTCCGAAACGCTCCTGCAAATTCGCTGACACTTGGTAGTGTTACACTGTCTGGCAATGTGGGTAAGTACAATGGTGGTTCAGGTTTTATTATTAGTGGTAAGCTTGGCGTTGATGCATCTGTAACAAGTCAATTTTCCGATACTGGAATTACTCTCAATGGTGCTTATATTTACACAGGTGACAATGCAATTGCTGCCGGTAGCTATGCGCCATTACTGTTTAACTCCGTTGGAAAGAATGCAGACCTGAAAATAAAAAATGTTTCAACTTCTGGATATACATCTTTCAGTGGCTATGCAGCATGCAGTTTGATTGGTAAAGTGGGTGCGGATGATGCTTCTGACAGCAACATGAACATTGAGTTTTCAGGTGTTACATTAGATGCCAGAAAAACCGCAAATGACTTTTCAGGACAGGATTTTAATACTATATATGGTTCTACAAAGTCTATTTTCAGTAATGCGACTTTGTTGCAACACTATATTTACAGTGGTACAGATTCCAAGGGCGTGTATAATTATCGCTGGGATGAAGACTGGACAAATAATCAGCATCATGTCACCTATGGTGCTGAAATTGACAATACTACTGATAACAGAGACAGCGACAATGTTAGTGAGCAACGCAATTATTTTGGTAGCGATAAGTATACTCATCCTACTAATAATAATGCAGCATCCGCATATGGCAATTTTGCTTCAAAATGCATCCCTTATGTTGCCAACATCGGTAACAGCAACAGCGATAATATTCACGAACTTCGTGTTAATATCCCAGTTGTAAACCTGACAGATGGTTGCGGTACTATAATGACCCTTATGTTATTAAAACGCCAAAGCAACTTTATACGGCGGCTGATTTGATTAAAACTTCATCTTTCTCGGACACAACATTCCAGATTAATTTGCCATCCAGCATTTCAGACAATCTGCATTGGTGCAACCCCGCTACAGGTGATACGCCGGAACACAAAGCATTCCAGCTTAATTCAGAAAATACACCACAGTTTGTGAACGGCAATACAAAGTTCACACGAGAAGCAGTTCGTAAGTATCTGGCAGGTGCATATTTCTTGATTGACGATGATCTTATTCTTGCAAATGATTTTCCTGGATTGGGAGCAGGTACGACTGGTGACTATGCATTTCGCGGCGTTATCGTTGGAAAAAACAACGGAACAGAGTCAACTCCGGATTACCCGACTATTACTTTGACGAATGGTGTTCCGTTTGTATACAATAGTAACGGCTGTGTGATCAAAAACTTAGACTTTGTCAAGGAAACGATAGCAATTGGTACGCAGTCTGACAAAGCACAATTCCAGTATGATAGTGGTTGCTTAGCATATGGCGGCATTATCAACAAAATTATGGGCGGCGACAACATCATCATTGATCATGTTGGCTTCACATACAATTCTACTGTTACAAGCATCT
>Ga0179935_1065317_pt1 | contig 14396 bp, 8 predicted proteins | sample AD_UKC057_sludge_FD_135920 | JGI IMG/M metagenome (GOLD analysis project Ga0179935, IMG submission 135920) | Active sludge microbial communities of municipal wastewater-treating anaerobic digesters from Illinois, USA - AD_UKC057_MetaT... | ecosystem: Engineered > Bioreactor > Anaerobic >... | reverse complement strand
GGTGATCTCGATTCTGATACTCGCCGCCGCCACCCTCGCTTCGAAATGCGGCGTACATCCCATCTTCGGCGCCTTCCTGATCGGCGCGTCCCTCCGGCCGGTTCTCAGGCACAACCAATGCGTCGAGACGGTGATCACGCACTTCGCACTCTCGTTCTTCGCCCCGCTGTACTTCGTCTCCGTCGGGATGAAGCTCGACTTCAGCCGGAGCTTCGATCCCCGCCTCGTGCTCCTGGTCGTGGCAGTCTCCTTCGCGGGCAAACTGCTGGGGGCCGGCGGAGGAGCCCTTCTCTCCGGCATGAAACCGAAGCCGTCCGCGCTCGTCGCGTTCGGTCTGAACGCCAGGGGGGCGATGGAGATAGTTCTTGCCGAAATCGCCCTTTCGGCCGGCATCATCGACGAGCGGATATTCCTGGCCCTGGTGGTGATGGCCATCCTGACCACCCTCGTCAGCGCGCCGGCCATAAGGCGCTTCGCCGGGAGCCACGGAGGGGGAACCGCATGAACCGCGCCCTCCGTCACGGAACCGGGCGGACATGATCCGGGGGGAATAGACCCCGGCCCCGGCTTCGGCGATAATCGGATTGATTCGACCCTTGAGCCGGCTTCCGCCGCAGGATGGTGAGGGAATGAGCCTGAGACGACGGCTGTCCGCTGAAAGCGAACCACTTCCGGAAGTCGATCCCCTCAGCCCTCCCGACCCCCGACCGGCCTCGGACCCGGCGGATCTCCGCGTCGAGACGCTCTTCATAAACCTGTTCTCGAGCGTCCCCGACGGCGTCTGTATCCTCGACAAAAGCCTCAGGATCGTCAGGATGAACTCCGTCATGAAGCGATGGTTCGGCCTGACCGATCAGGTTGAGGGCAGGCCATGCAGCGACGTCTTTCCCGCCGGATCCACCCCCTGCCTCCAGTGTCCCTCCCGTAAGGCGCTCGATACCGGGGAAATGCACTCCATCATCTTCCCCACGACCTTCGCGGATGGAGACGGGGAGAGCTGGATCGAGATCTTCAGCTATCCCATAAGGGAAGAGTCGTCCGGTTCCATCGCCGGCGTTATCCTGCACATGCTCGACGTGACAGAGCGGATCACCGCCGAGAGGGATCTGAGGAAGGAGCGGGATCTCTTCGCCGGCATCGCAGAGGCCAGCCCCTCCGGGATCGTGAGAGTGTCGCGGGAGGGAGTGATCACGTTCGCCAACCGGCGTGCCGCCGAAATCCTGGAACGGCCTGTCCCGGAGATCATCGGCATGAGATTCGACTCTCCTGACTGGGGCATGGAAGCCGCCCACCCCGGAGCGGACGAGGCGGCCGGACGGATCCCGTTCGGCGATCTCCCCGTGAGGATGATGGAGGACAGGAAAATGCCCGTCTTCAACATCCTCTGTCCCGTTACGATGAAGGACGGCAGGAGGAAGACCCTCTCCCTGAACGCCGCCCCGCTGGACGATCCCAACGGCCGCCGGGACGGGTTGATCTCGACCGTCGACGACGTGACGGACACGCTGGACATCCGCGAGAGCCTTCTCCGGAACGAGCAGTTCAACAACGCGATCCTGGCCGAATCCCCCATCGGCGTATCCGTCCGGAGCAGCACCGGCAGGCTCCTTTCCTGCAACCGGGCCTGGCAGGAAATCTGGGGCCTCTCCGACGAGGAAGTGCGGATCGACATGGAGACTCCCAGGCCGTTCCTCCAGTTGGACGAGAGCGACAGATACCTTCAGGACTGGATTCCCCGGATCAGGCATGTGTACGAGAAGGGCGGATCGCTCCACGTTCCCGAGATGAGGACTCTCAGCACGCGCGAGGATTCCGCCGTCTGGATATCCCAGCGCTTCTACTCCATTCTCGACTCGAAGGGCGCCGTGGACCGGGTGGTTATCCTCACGGAGGACATCAGCGAGCAGAAGGCCGCGCAGATGGCGCTGAAGGAGAGCGAGGAGCGCTACAGAACCCTGACCGAAGCCTCCCACGACCTGATCTTCGCCCTGGATTGCGACGGCATAGTCCATTTTGTCAACAGCGCCGCCGCGAAGGCTCTCGACCTGCCCCTGGAAGAGATAATGGGCAGGAACAGGTCGGAGCTGTTCGACGCCGCCCGGTCGGAGAAGCATACGAAGGTTATCGACGAGATCGTGTCCTCGAAGAAGTCGGCCTACATCGAGGATGAGTACACTTTCCCCTCCGGCTTCCGCTGGCTCAGCATCTGGCTCGTCCCGCTCGAAAACGTAAGCGGAGACAAGCCTGGAGTTTTCGGAGTAGCCAGGGACATAAGCGACAGGGTCGAGGCGGAGAGGCGCGAGGCGAGCCTGAGGGAGCAGCTCAACTTCTCGCAGCGGATGGAGTCGATCGGAAGGCTCGCCGGGGGCGTGGCCCACGACTTCAACAATCTGCTCACCGTGATCCTCGGCCACATTGAACTCGCGCTCGAATGCACCCCTCCGGGCCCTCATCCGGTCCGGGCCTCGCTGATGGAGATACGGAAGGCGGGCGACAGGGCCAGGGATCTCACGAGGCAGCTTCTGGCATTCGGCCGCAGCCAGGTGCTCGTCATGAAGGAGATCGACCTGAACGAGGTCATCAGGGGGTTCTCCAGCATCGTCGCCAGACTGATCGGGGAGGACGTGCGCATAGACCTCGACCTCGACCCCTCGCTCGGCCACATAAAGGCCGATCCCGGCCAGATCGAGCAGGTCGTGATGAACATCGTGATAAACTCGAGGGACGCCATGCCGGACGGAGGCTCCATCAGAATAGCCACAAGGGCGGTCATCCGGGATTCTCGGCCGGATGACTGCGGCGCCGCCTCCGGGCCGGAGCGATGGGCCGAACTGACCATCTCCGACACCGGCACCGGAATAGACGAAGAAGCGCTCCCGCACGTATTCGAGCCGTTCTTCACCACCAAGGAGACGGGGAAGGGAACCGGTCTGGGCCTCTCGACGGTCTACGGGATAGTCAACCAGCACGAAGGGTTGATCAATGTCCGGAGCGGCCCGGGGGAGGGAACCTCCTTCACCATAATGCTCCCGATGCCGGGCGGCGCCGCAGGTGGAGGCGCTGAGCCCGGCGCTCCTGCGAACCGCCGGAACGGGAAGGCCGCTTCGGTGATGGCGGTGGTGGAGGACCCTGCGGTGAGGGGCCTCGTCTGCGGCGTTCTCAGGCGCGGGGGCTACCGCGTCGTCGAGGTGGAGGACCCTCGCACCGCGGCGGTCAGGGCTGGATCGGAAGGACCGGTCGACCTCCTGATAACCGACCTCGTTATGAACGGCATGAGCGGGGCGGACGCCGCCGGCGGCGTGAAGGCTGTGTGTCCTTCGGCCCGGGTGCTGTTCATCTCGGGCCTGCGGGCCGGCACGCAGGCCGCCGATCCTCTCCCCGAGAGCAGTTCCTTTCTCAAGAAGCCCTTCACGGCAACCAGGCTCCTCGAGGCGGTAAGGAAATCCCTCGATCGCGACGAGAGGCCCGGGGGCGGCACTCATGCGCCGGCAGGGGGGCTGCGGTGAAAAACGCACGTTGCAGGCGGACTCGCAAGCATTGGAGGGTCTGATGGACGCAGGTCGCTACCTTTTGATGTTCGCTCCACTGATCCTGTTCCTGCTGGTTCTCGCGGTCTGGCTCCTGATGCGCAGGACGATGAGGACCCGGATCGAGACGGACAGGCAGCTCAGGAAGGATTCCGAGATAAACGAATGGCTCGTGGTCTTCGGCTGGACGGACAAGATCATCTACGTTCCGACAGTCCTGCTGTCGCTGCTGTTCTTCGCCCTGTCGTTCGTGCCTGACATGCCTATGGGCACGCTCGGGGCCGTCTGGCTGGCGGTCTTCCTCGTGAACTTCGTGATCGAGGAGTACGAGATCGGCATGAAGGAACTGATCATACTCGTCCTCGCGGGCGTAGGTCTCTTCGTGTGGCTGGACCTCGTGGGCCTGCTCGACGAGATCACCAAAACGCTGGGGGGGATCGACGCCAGGATGAGCGGGTTCGCCTACATCGCCTTCGCCCTGATCTTCCTGTTCGCCATCGGCGTCTCCTGGATACGCGGGCTGTTCAACTACGTGGCGATAACCCCGAACTACGTCAAAATCCAGAAGGGGCCCACCGAGAGCGGACAGCAGATCTCCCGCGGGGAGTACTCTACCGTCATCGATACTTCGGACATCCTCGAAAGGATGCTCGGATTCGGCAAGATCGGCATCAACTTCAGAGACACGAGCATACAGTCGATCTCCATGCTGGTCTGGGGCATCGGAAGAAAGTCGCGCAGGCTGGAGAGCATCCGAGGCGCGACAACTATCGACAGTCGTGACTTTCCGAACCCTGACGTCCAGTCATGACTCGGATACGGGATCGGAGGAATACTCCACATGGCTGATATCGGTTTCAGGGCGAAGCTGCGCTACTGGTCTGACAACCTGATATCCCGTGGCACCGGTGCGATGATCGTCATGCTCTTCGTCATCACGATCCTGCTGGTACTCGCCGTTGCCTTCTTCGTTAAGACGACCGGTGTCGATCCTGACAGCAGGGACTTTCCGAGGATAGCCTGGGCCGGCCTGATGAGGACGCTCGACCCTGGTACGATGGGGGGTGACGAGGGCGGTCCCGCCTTCCTGCTGGCCATGCTCACGGTTACAATCGGCGGAATATTCGTGGTGGGAACCCTCATCGGCATCATCACCAGCGGCATCGATGCCAAACTGGAACAGCTCCGGAAGGGCAGGACATTCGTGGCCGAGTCCGGCCATACGATCATCCTTGGCTGGTCCTCTCAGATCTTCACCGTCATCGAAGAGCTTGTCGAGGCCAATGCGAGCCTGAAGCACGCCTGCATAGCCGTGCTGGCGGAGCGCGACAAGGTGGAGATGGAGGACGAGATCAGGGCCCGGATACCCGACTCTAAGACGACGAGGATAGTCTGTCGCACCGGCTGCCCGAACGAACTCGTCGATCTCGAGATAGTCAACCACAGGGCATCGAGGGCCATCGTGATCCTTCCGCCGGAGGGGGAGAACTCCGACTCGAGCGTAATCAAGACGGTTCTGGCCCTGGTGAACAACCCTTCGCGGCGCAAGGAGCCCTACCACATCGTCGGAGTGCTTCACGATCCCGAGAACCTCGTGGTTGCAGAGATGGTGGGAGGCGACGAGGTCCAGCTCATCCTGGCCGGCGACATGATCGCCCGGATATCCGCACAGACATGCCGGCAGTCCGGCCTGTCGGTCGTGTACACCGAGCTGCTCAACTTCAGGGGCGACGAGATCTACTTCAAGGAGGAGCCCTCCCTCACGGGATCGACATATCGCGCCGCTCTTCACGCCTACGAGGACTCTGCGCTTATCGGCATAAGAAAGCCTGACGGGAGCGTTCTTCTCAACCCCCCGATGGACACCGTGTTCGAGAAGGGCTCCGCAGTTGTTGTCATCTCCGAGGATGACGATACCATCAGGTTTTCCGGCCGACCTGCGCCCCACACTTCAACGGGTATCGAATCCAGCCCCGGGAGCATCCCCAGGATCCCCGAGAGGACTCTAATTCTGGGCTGGAACTCACGTGTACCTATAATTGCCAGGGAGCTCGATGGATACGTAGCACCAGGCTCGGAACTCACAGTCGTCGTGGATCCCGGGTTCGACATCGACGTGCGCGGACTGCTCGACAGGAAGTACACCAACTCGAAGGTAGCCCTGGAGAGGGGCGCGACGACGGACAGGGCGGTTCTGGAGTCGCTGAGCCTCGACGACTACGACCATGTGATAATCCAGAGCTACTCCGACCTGCTCGATGTGCAGCAGGCTGACGCCCGGACGCTCATCACCCTTCTGCACCTCCGCAACATGCGTTTCGTGTCGAACGCCCGGTTCTCGATATTGAGCGAGATGATGGATGACAGGAACAGGGCGCTGGCCGAGGTGGCCCATACGGACGACTTCATCGTAAGCGACAAGCTGATAAGCCTGATGGTCGCCCAGGTCGCCGAGAACCGCGAACTGAAGACGGTTTTTAGAGATTTGTTCGATCCCGATGGTTCCGAGGTCTACATCAGGCCGGCCCGGCTCTACGTCAGGACCGGGATCCAGATGGATTTCCACACTGTGATCGAGGCGGCTGCGGCGAGAGGGGAGACAGCGATCGGATACCGGATTATGGACAATGTGGACACCCCCAGGGGCGGCATCGTCGTCAATCCGGACAAGTCCAACTGCATATCCTTCACGGATCGAGACAGGATAATCCTCCTCGCAGAGGACTGAGGATCGGGGGAGGCGGAGGATGAATCATCCCTCGGAATTCTACAGAGCGGTCCTCGAGTCGGCGATCGAGGGTCTGGTGGTGGTGGACGCCGGGGGGACGGTCCACTTCGCCAACTCCTCCGCCTTCGGACTCGCGGGAGTCACTGGGAGGGAGCCGATCGGCCGGCCGGTATCCGAATTCCTGGACCTCAGGGATCCCGGGACGGGTCTCGGGATAGAGCTGGAATCCCTCCCCGCGCCGGAGTCTGCATCGGCCTTCCAGGGAAGGATGTGCCTGCTGGTCTCCCCGGCAGGGACCGAGAAGTACGTCGAGGTATCCGTCTTCTCGATGCCTCCCTGGAGCCCCGGCATGGAACCCTGCCTCCTGTACCACATCGTCGATGCCACATGGCGAAGGGTCGCCGAGGACTCGATAAGGAACAGCAACCGGCTCTTCAACAGCATAGTGGAGAACAGCTTCGACGCAATCTACATCCTCCGGGGGCGCAGGTACGAGTACGTGAATCCCAGCTTCTGCGCCATCACCGGCTACTCCTACGTTGAACTGACGGCCTCGGACTTCGACTACAACGTCCTCATTTCGCCGGAATCGAGGGAGTTCATGGAGCGCCGATTCCTGGCCAGAAGCAAGGGCGCGGCCGTCGATCCGAGATACAGGATCCACGTTCTGAGGAAGACGGGGGAAGTGGTCGAAGTGGAGGTGGTGACCGTCCCCATCGGAAAACCGGACGATATCCTAGTACTCGGGATCATGCGGGACATCACCGGGAGGCGGCGGGCGGAGCGCGAGGCGGGCGAGGCCTCCGAGATGATCTACGGCATACTGGGAGCCATGTACGACAGCGTTTTCCGGTTCGACACCGAGGGACGCTTCGTCTTCGCCCACTCGCCGAGCATAGCACTCATCACCACGCCTGAGAGGTTCATCGGCAGGCACTACTCCGAGATCCTTCCAAAGGGAGTCTCCGAGCTCATGAATCAGGCGATGGACATACTCCGCCGGGGCGAGAGGACCGAGTTCGACTACTCGCTCGACATCGCAGGAGTCACCCGTTCCTACTCCACCGTCCTGGCGCCGATCGTCAACCGGGGCGAGTTCTCCGGAGTGGTGGCCACCGTTCGCGACGTAACGGAGATCAGGCGGGCCGAGACCGAACAGAAGGCGCTCGCGGAACAGCTACAGAGGACGCAGCTCTTCGAGAGCCTCGGCATGCTGGCCGGCGGTATCGCGCATGACTTCAACAATATCCTGATGGCGATACTCGGTAACACCAGCGCGGTCATGGAGGAGATCAAGGGTCCGGAATCGGCCATGCAACGGCTGGTCGAGATCGAAGCCTCCTCCGGCAGGGCCGTGGAGCTGTGCCGCCAGATGCTCGCATACGCCGGCAGGGACACGGCTTCGATGGAGAAGCTGGATCTGAACGCCGTAATTCATGGGATCGAGGATCTCCTGTCGGTGAACATCCCGCCTGCGGTGAAACTGGATTTCATCCTCGCCATGGATCTGCCGACCGTCGACGCCGACGAACTTCAGATAGGCCAGATCGTCATGAACCTGGTCAAGAACGCATTCGAGGCGCTGCCCGAGACCGGCGGAACCGTGACGGTGCGAACCGGCCGGGCGTGTTTCGACGGCGGGAGTCTGAGAGGGTTCCTGATTCCGGCCGGCATAGAGCCGGGCGAGTTCGTGACGCTGGAGGTCTCCGACGACGGATCGGGAATGGAATCCTGGCAGAAGGAGAGGATCTTCGATCCGTTCTACTCCACCAGGGGGCCCGGCCGCGGACTGGGGCTCGCCGCCGTCCTGGGCATCGTAAAGGCGCATGGCGGGTCCGTCAGGGTGTTCAGCGAGAATGGGCTAGGTACGACTTTCCAGGTTCTGCTGCCGGTATCCGCCGGGCCGGGTGGACAGCCCGTCCCCGAAGCCCCTCCCGACCGGCCCGAACGCGATCTATCCGGCATGATCCTCGTAGTCGACGACGAGGAGATAGTGAGGAATGTCCTGGAGAGAATGCTCGTCAAGATCGGCTACGGCGTGGTGTGCGCCGCCTCCGGGATGGAGGCCGTGAACATCTTCAGGAAACGACGGGGCGGATTCGATGCGGTGATCCTCGATCTCGCGATGCCCGGCATGGAGGGGCCCGAGGTGCTCGAGTTGCTCAGAAGCATGGATCCCACGGTCAGGATAGTGATCGCCAGCGGGTACAGCCCTCAGCAGGTGGAAGAGCGCATGGGGAACCGGAAGCCGGATGCCGTGCTGCAGAAACCCTTCCGGATGGACAAGCTCCAGGAAATCCTCGGCCCGCCTCCGGGGCCGGCATCCGTCAGTCCCGTCTGAGCGGAGGCTTCATGAGCAGCAGCCCCAGAAACACCGCCGCGAAGGCCGCAGGATAGGCGGCTGCGGGAACCGTCGCCGGGTTCACTAGAAAGTCCATGCCCAGCGAAGGATGGGCTGCGAGCAGGGCCAGCGCGTTGGACGAGGCGTGCCAGATCATGCCGGTCAGGAGCGAGTCTGACCGCACCACGGCGATTCCGACCATGACCCCGATGAAGGCGGTGGGGATGATCCTGAAATAGAGGAAGTGGAACATCCCGAACACCACGGCCGAGGCGAGAATCGCTCCGGCCGGCCCCCATCCCTTCCTGAGCCCGAGAGATCCCATGAGCACGCCCCTGAAGACGAACTCCTCGACTATCCCCGGCAGGATGCAGTAGAGAAGCAGGAGTTCCGTCATGGATACCGACCCCGGCAGCATGGCGTCTCCAAAGGACTGAACCGCTCTCCCGCCGGTCGGCAGCACTGTCGAGACCAGTTCGTACAGGCCCGTAGTTAGGATCAGCCCGGCTGCAGCGCATGGAATCACCACCAGGAGAGGCGTCGGCCGGGGGAGTCGCAGCCGCAGCGCCCCCGTCCCGGGCAGCCCGAAGCGCAGCGCCGCGTACAGCGCAGGCAGAAGCAGTATCAACAACTGGTTGACCAGCAGGACGGTCCGGCCGTCGGCAACCCTTTCGAGCTGGATGGACGAGATGACGCTCACGGCCCAGACGATTCCCGAATAAAGGAAGGCCTTCCTGGCGAGAAGGGCGGGGCAGGGAACCGGGTCGGCGGCGGGGGAGAGGATGTCCTCTCTGGATATCGCATTCACTACGGCGCGGGAGATCAGGGCGGAAGCGGCCAGGGTCGAACCCGCGGCGGCCAGGGTCCACGGGAGGTCCGGCCTGCCCGCGAGTGTGTCCCGCAGGCACAGCGAAAGCCCCGCCACCGGGACTGCGGTTATGAGCCCCCTGCCTTCGAGACCCGGGAAGAGGGGCGCCAGGGTCGGAACCACGCCTGCGACCAGGAGGGGGAGGAACTTGAGCTGCGCCTGCCTGAAGGTGGCCGAGGAGGCCGATGCGTAAAGCACCATCGAGCCGGCGAAGAGAGCCGACGGCAGAACCTGGAGCAGCATCGGCAGGTAGGTGACGGCCGACCCCGTGATCCGGCCGGGGAACACGTCGCCCAGCAGCCCGGTCCTTTCGATGATCAGAAACGATCCGGTCTGAACCAGAACGGAGACGAGACCGACCGTGCAGGCGGCGGCGAGCTTGGAGCCCGCTACGGCAGAACGGCTGATTCCGCTCGCGAGCAGCGTCTCCAGGGATCCTCTCTCCCTCTCGCCGGCGATGCTGTCCAGTGCCGCCACCGACACGCCCGACAGCAGGAAGATCATTGCGAAGAGCATCGCCATCGTGCCGACCTCGTAACCGTACAGGGCCTCGGGCGAAGCGATGTCACGAATCTCCACGAACGAGGAGTCGTGCATCAGGACAGCGCCTCTGCCGGCGAGGATCTCCAGCCGTACCGAGTCTCTCAGTGCGTAGAGCCTGTCCAGCACAAGGCCCGCCGCCAGTCTGGACCTGTCGAGATCCTCCCTGTAGTGGACGACCACTTCCGGCACCGGTTTCCTGTGCACCCTCGCGGAGACTATCGCCTGCACGGTATCGGAATCGAGCATGCCCCTGTCCGGGGAATCCATGCCCACCAGGCTGACGGGTGCGGCACCGGGGGCGGAGATAGCCCTCCCGACGGACTCCATGACCGAGTCGGGTGCGTTCCCGGTCAGGATCACGACGCAGGAATCCGATGCGATCGCTTGCTCGCTCATCTCCGAAACCCTGTTCGAACCGAAGATGAGAATGGGCATCAGGATGGCCGGCAGCACCATCGACACGAGGATGGTCCTGCGGTCGCGGAAGAGCATCCTGAGCTCGGTACGGTACAGTTCAGGAGACAGAAAACGATCAGGCACGGCCCGCTCCGACGATCCCCACGAAGGCGTCCTCGAGCGTGGCGGCTCCAGCGAGGCTCTTCAGGGCGTCGACAGTGCCCTCGGCGAGTATCCCGCCCTCGTGGATGATCGCTATCCTGCTGCAGATTCTCTCGGCCTCGGACATCACATGGGTCGAGAACACGATCGCGTGTCCCTCGCTCCGGAGTTTCTCGATCATCGAGAGCATCTCGTGCGCATTCAGCACATCCAGACCGGCGGCAGGCTCGTCGAAGACGAGGACGGGAGGGTCGTGTACGATCGCCCGTGCGATCGAGACCTTCTGCCTCATCCCCGTGGACAGCCTCTCTATCCTGGTGTCGGCGTAGGAGCCTATCGCCATGGTGTCGATCACTTCCTCGACCCGTGCGGCAAGACGGTCTTCCGGGCAGCCGTTCATCCTCGCGAAGAACCTGAGCGTCTCCCTCGCCGTGAGTCTGGGGTAGAGGGCCGTGGTTGACGAGAGATAGCCGATCGAACGGCGGGCTCCGCCGGGATCGTCCCTCACGTCGTGCCCGTCGATCGCCGCCGAGCCGGACGTGGGGGCCATCAGGGTGGCGAGAATCCTGAGGGTGGTCGTCTTGCCCGCTCCGTTGACGCCCAGCAGTCCGAACACTTCGCCCCTCCCGACCCGGAAGGAGACATCCCGTACCGCCTTCACCTCGCCCCTGGAATCGTCGAAGAACGACTTGCACAGGTGCCTGGCTTCTACGGCCGCCTCAGGCATCGGCACCCCGCCTCCTTCCGGAAATCAGACCGGGGAGCCGGCGGCGCTTCCGCCGTCCCTCCCCGGGGAAAAGGGCCTCCTCCTTCGAGAGGAGGATGGCTGCCGCCCGCAGGGCAGCGAAACAGACAAGCGCCGTCGAGGCCGCCGATATCACGCAGGGCAGCAGCCCGACCTCGCCAGAAAGTGACTCGCGCATGATCAGAACGGCGTTCAGGACTGGGATCGCCGCCGTTCCCGCGTCGAGCCGGAGACCCGGACTCTGGATGAACATCGCGGGCAGGATGGACAGGATGTAGGTCGGCATCACCATGGCCTGCCCCTCCTTGTAGGTCCTCGCGGTGGAGGAGGATGCGGTCATGAGTGCGGCAAGCAGGGCCGACAGGATCAGGGATGCGAACAACGCCGCCAGGAACGCGCCCGGTTCCGGATCGAACGAAATCTCCTCGCCGGCTCCGGCCAGCATCGGCCCAAGGATTGCGCTCACGCACAGGAACATGGAAAGGATGTTGAGGAGGCCCGAGATCATGCCCGAGACGAGGACCGAGAGGTATTTGCCCGTCAGGATTCCCGTGCGCCCTGCGGAGGTGGAGACCAGGGTCTCCAGCGTGCCGCGCTCCCTCTCGCCCGCCGTGGCGTCTATCGCGCTGTAGTAGCAGCCTATCGAAACCATCACCGCGAACGTCACGGGGATGATCAGGCCGAGAATGAACCCGCCCATTTCCCGGCTGCCGGCCTCGTTGACGGAGGAGACGATCATCACCTCCCACTTCCTGTTCCCGATTCCGAGGCTGTCACGGAAGCTCGACAACCGTCTCTCGCGGAAATCCGAGATCAGGGACGAAAGCCTGGCTGACGCCGTTCTCCCGCGCCCGCGCGAGAAATCGGCGGTTATCACGCAGCCTTCTCCGGCGGACGGTCCGACCGCTGCGTCCAGCCTGCCCGCGGCTATGTCCGCCGATGGATCGACGCCGGTCGTTTCAAAGAAAAGCGTGGAGTCGTCCGAGGAAACGAGGGCCGCTTCGAGAGCAGGATCGAGGCCGGGAGATGTGCCGATGCGCAGCAGGAGCCGCTCCGAACCTGCTTCGACCAGCAGCGCGACGGTCATGCCCAGCCAGAGAATCAGGGGATACATGAGCAGCGGTATCAGGATGAAGTGCGCCGTCAGGTTCCTGTCCCTGAAGGCTCCGGCCATCTCGCGCTCGAAGACTGTCAGGAAGATCGGCCTCTTCATCCCTCTACGCCATTCTCCACGGGAACCGTCACGCCGTAAACATAGCATCCCACGGAGCCGTCTGCCCTCTGCCGCATTCCTGTCCCCGGCGCGAAGGGCGGTTGTCGGAGGCAGCGGATCAGATGCCGAAGAACCCCCTTATCCTGGACAGGATGTCGGCGCGTGTCGTCCGATGGGAGTCGTGCTCCTCGCTGTCCGACTTCGAGACAGTTTTCATCGCGTTCTCCGCAAGGCGCTTCTCGAGGGCCGCAGACAGCGTCTCCACGACGCTCGCGTCGGTGCTGAGCACCGATGCGAAGTCGGCCTTCGTCAGCCGGAGCACCTCTACGTCGCCTTCGGCGACGACGGAAGCGGACCGGGGCTCTCCGGTCAGAAGGCTCATCTCGCCGAAGAAATCTCCCGGACCGAGGTTCGCCACCACCGATCCGGCGCCGGGATCGCCGGCGGGCGCCACCTCGACACGGAGGCTCCCCGACCGTACCAGGAACATCGAATCCCCGGTCTCGCCCTGTACGACGAGGCTCTCGCCCGAGGAGAAGCGCAGGAGGCTCGAAGTGGTCGAAACGGACGCGATCTGATCGTCCGACAGACCCTCGAAGAGAGGGAACGAACGGAGCGCCGAGTATATGGTGTCGAAGCCCTCCTGCTTCCTCATGCGCTCCATGTCCTCCGGAATCATGCGGACGTTCACGTCCCTGACAGGGAAGGGGATCTCTATCCCGGAACGCCGGAGGGCGTACCATATCCGCGTGGCGACCGCGTCCAGGACTACGTACTTCATGGAGTAGTCGTCCATCCAGAACCTGAGTTCGTAGTTCATCGAGAAGTCGTCGTAGGTCTTCAGGAACACCTGCGGCTTCGGCTCACGCCTGATCTCCGCCATATCTCTCGTGGTTGACAGGAGCGTGCTCTTTACCGGCCCCGGCGGATAGGAGGTGGCGATGCCGACGTAGAAGCGCACCATGAACGGGCTGCGCCTGGACAGGTTCGTGATCTTCTGCTTCGTGATGCTGGAGTTGGGGTAGGTGATGACGTGCGAGTTCTTCTGGAGAATGGAGATGGTGCGCCAGCTCATCTGGAGCACCTCGCCCTCGTCGCCGTCGATCTCCACATAGTCTCCGACTGCGAACGGCTTCTCCATCTGCAGCGCCAGCCCGGCGACCACGCTTCCCAGGACGTCCTGGAGGGACAGGCCGACCACCGCCGACAGGACGGTCGAGGTTACGAGCAGGGCGTTGAGGTCCACTTGGAAGACGTTCTTCAGGAGGGCGAAGGCCGCTATGGCCAGCACGACGAAGTTGATGACGTCCACGATCAGCCGCGGGACCGCGATGTTGTGCTTCCTGTTCAGGAAGTACTCCCACAGCAGGACGTTGATGATCTGGAGCAGGGCGTTGACGGACAGCATCACCGCAGCGGTCAGGAAGATCTTGAACCATGTGCCGGAGGCGTCGGGGACGGCTGCCAGCGTGACGAGATATGCGGACAGGACGAATACCGCCAGGAAGACCCAGAACCCGAGGTGCCGGCCCTCCCGGTACTGCCTCAGCAACCGGAGCGTAAGACCGGCGCCGACCCCCAGCGCGACGGCGATCAGAAGGCTGGAAAGAATCTCAGGGTGCATGGACATCCCCTCCGTTTTCGCGATTATCGTCAACCCCGGCTTCTCCGCAAGTCTCGTCCCGCCTGCGGCCGCTCGATAGAACCGCCGCCAGCGCCACCACTCTCACCGAAGCGAACTGCATCACCCTCCTGATAACCGCCGTGAACGGCCTCGCCATGGGCTCCTCGACCCAGAACAGCGGGATGATGGCGGTGAGCCTCAGCACCCCGGTCAGGAAGAATAGGACCTGCATCGGGTGGAAGATGTATT
>Ga0179935_1252173_pt1 | contig 17652 bp, 15 predicted proteins | sample AD_UKC057_sludge_FD_135920 | JGI IMG/M metagenome (GOLD analysis project Ga0179935, IMG submission 135920) | Active sludge microbial communities of municipal wastewater-treating anaerobic digesters from Illinois, USA - AD_UKC057_MetaT... | ecosystem: Engineered > Bioreactor > Anaerobic >... | reverse complement strand
TTTTCAGCTCCAGCAAGGGCAATTCCACATTCATCGGAACTGAAAAAGGCGGAATACTCATAGACTGCGGCGTCAGCTTCAAAAGGCTGTCTGCCGCTCTTGAAGTCAACAATATACCGCTTTCTGCGGTGCAGGCGGTGTTCATCACCCATGAACATTCCGACCACGTGGCGGGGCTGAAAATGCTCACCAAGAAAACAGGTATGCCCGTGTACGGACAGAAACGAACTCTGCAACGGCTCTGCGACAGCGATAAGATATCGCCGGAATCACCTGTGATAGATATGACCGGCATCGCTATAAACTGCGCAGGCTCGGAGGTGCGGTGCTTCAATACGCCTCATGATACCATTCAGAGCTGCGGATACCGCATACACACCGATGACGACAAGCTGTGCGCTGTCTGCACCGACCTGGGTCATATTACTCCCGAAGTGGACGAAGCCCTTACAGGCTGCCGTCTGGTGCTTCTGGAGGCAAACTACGACGACTATATGCTGCGTACAGGTCCCTATCCGCTGTATCTGAAAGAGAGGATACTCTCCGTTAACGGCCATCTTTCCAACGACGACAGCGGCATACAGGCGGCTAAGCTGGTGGAGCGAGGTACTACCCATATCATACTCGGACATCTCAGTCAGGACAACAATCGTCCTGATATCGCATATAATACCGTTAAGAAGGCGCTTTCGGGATTCGTCAGCGGCAGAGACTATCTGCTGGGAGTTGCGCCTGTTGAAACTCAGGGAGGAGCTGTAATTTTCTGATGACCATTCAACTCATTGTCATAGGCAAGCTTAAAGAGGATTACCTCAGAAACGCCTGCGCCGAATACATAAAAAGGCTGGGAAGATACTGCACTTTCGAGCTCCACGAACTGGACGAATGCAGACTCAGCGATAATCCGTCCGACAAAGAGATAACTGCTGCACTTGCAAAGGAAGCCGAACAGATAAAGCGCTATGCAAAGGGAATGATAGTTCCAATGTGCATCGAGGGCAGACAGCTCACAAGTCCCGAATTATCGGAGAAAATAACCGAGGCAGGCATAAACGGACAGAGCACCGTCACATTTATAATCGGCAGTTCATTCGGCCTCGCCCCTGAAATAAAAGCTATGGGAGACCTTAAACTTTCCGTGTCCAAAATGACCTTCCCCCACCAGCTTGCGAGAGTTATGCTCCTTGAACAGATATACCGTGCCTTCCAGATATCCACCGGAGGTAAGTACCATAAATAATAACTGCCCTGCTACAGTTGCTTTGTTTTTGCAACTTTAGCAGGGCAGTTTATTTATGCTCAGAGTGTGCTTTCGGCGATGACTTCTACTTCGACGAGAACGCCCTTGGGAAGAGTCTTTACGGCAACACAGCTTCTTGCAGGAAGGGATGTGAAGTATCTGCCGTATATCTCATTGAAAGCGGCAAAGTCGTTCATATCCGCAAGGAAGCAGGTAGTCTTTACGGCTTTCTCGAAAGATGAGCCTGCTGTTTCGAGGACAGCGCCCAGATTCTTCATTACCTGTTCGGTCTGTTCTTCGATAGTCTTAGCTTCAACGGTGTTTGTTGTGGGGTCGATAGCTATCTGTCCGCTGGTATATACCATGCCGTTTGAGACGATAGCCTGTGAGTAAGGTCCTACAGCTGCGGGAGCTTTTTCTGTGTGTATTTTTATCATGATAATTTCTCCTTTAATTTTGATTTAAGCGATTATACCGTTGGCGATGGACTGCATAAGTCCGCCGTTTTCGATTATCTTCTGCACGAATTCCGGGAATGGTTCTGTCTTGTATTCCTTGCCTGTTGTCAGGTTGCGGATGATACCGCTGTCCAGGTCAGCTTCAACTTTGTCGCCTTCGCTTATGCCGTCAACAGCTTCGGGACATTCCACTATGGCGAGGCCGATATTTATTGAATTGCGGTAGAAGATACGTGCAAAGCTTTTGGCTATCACGAGAGAAACTCCGCTTGCCTTTATTGCAATGGGAGCGTGTTCACGGGAAGAACCGCAGCCGAAATTCTGGCCTGCTGTGATGATATCGCCCTGCTGTACACGGCTTACGAAGGTCTTGTCAAGATCCTCCATGCAGTGTGAAGCCAGTTCCTTGTGGTCGCTGGTATTGAGATATCTTGCAGGGATGATAACGTCCGTATCAACGTTGTCGCCGTACTTTATAACATTTCCTGTGTATTTCATAAGCTCATGACCTCCCATGGACTTGTTATTTTTCCTGTAATTGCGCTTGCTGCGGCAGTAGCAGGACTTGCGAGGTAGACCTCAGAGCCCACGTGTCCCATACGTCCCACGAAGTTGCGGTTGGTGGTGGTAACGGCACGTTCGCCCTCAGCGAGAATGCCCATATATCCGCCCAGACAGGGACCGCAGGTAGGAGTTGATACAACAGCACCGCACTCGATGAATGTTCTGAGCAGACCCATTTCCATAGCGTCAAGGTAGATCTGCTGTGTGGCAGGGATAATGATAACACGCACATTCTCGGCGCATTTGTGTCCACGCATGATATCAGCGGCAGCCACAAGGTCTTCAAGGCGGCCGTTCGTGCATGAGCCGATAACTACCTGGTCTATCTTTATATCGCCTATCTCATCGAATGTCTTTGCGTTTTCGGGGAGATGAGGGAAAGCCACAGTAGGCTCGATATTGTCAAGGTCGATGGTTATGACCTCGTCGTATACGGCATCGTCGTCAGCTTTGAAGATAACAGGCTCAGCGCCGCCATGCTCTCTGATATAGTCAAGGGTGATGTCGTCCACTTCAAATATGCCGTTCTTAGCGCCTGCTTCGATAGCCATGTTTGCAATACACAGGCGGTCAGCCATATTCAGTGAAGCCAGTCCCTCGCCTGTGAACTCCATAGAGCGGTAGAGAGCGCCGTCAACGCCTATTTTTCCAATGATGTGGAGTATGACATCCTTGCCCGAAACATATTGTCTGAGACAGCCTTTCAGCTCAAACTTTACAGCAGATGGCACTTTGAACCATGCCTTGCCTATTGCCATACCGCAGGCCATATCCGTTGAGCCTACACCTGTTGAGAACGCTCCCAGAGCGCCGTAGGTGCAGGTATGGGAGTCAGCACCTATAACAACATTGCCGGCTGTTACAAGGCCTTTTTCGGGGAGCAGAGCGTGCTCTATGCCCATTTTTCCAACATCATAGAAATGGGTTATCTCTTTCTCGCCGCAGAAATCACGGCACATCTTACACTGCTCCGCCGCTTTTATGTCCTTATTCGGAGCGAAGTGGTCCATGACCATAGTTACCTTATTTTTGTCAAACACGATGTCTTTTCCCAGTTTTGCGAACTCTTTGATAGCCACAGGAGATGTGATATCGTTGCCGAGGACAAGGTCAAGGTTAGCGAGGATAAGCTGTCCTGCCTGCACCTTTTCAAGTCCTGCGTGAGCCGCAAGTATCTTCTGAGTCATTGTCATACCCATAGTTTTCACTTCCTTATATTAAACATTGCAAGGCTGCAAGTTTTAGAGAACCTGTCAATGTTGCAATGTTACTTTTTAATTCGTAATGCGTAATGCGTAATGCGTAATTCGTAATTATTGCGTCCTTGTCAGGACGGAAAAGAATTTGTAGGGGCTGGCGTCCCCGACAGCCCACAACATAGGTAACGTAAACTGCAGCAAATGAACGGATTTTAATTTGCAGGATAGAATATTGTAGGGAACGGCGCACTTGACACGTGCCCAGCCCCTTTGTCACTGCGTGACATTTCCCCACACTGTGGGGAATCACCCGCCGTTCCACGATGAACCGATAAAAGTTGCCGTCTTCAAATTCTATGGTTATCAGAGGGCGGATGATATCCGCCATTACAATATCATAACGGGTGTTATACGTTTTTATCTGAGGGCGCACACTGTGCGCCCCTACGCTCTGTTTTGTGGTAATTTTTTCGTAAGGCACTGGACGTCGAGGACGCCGTCTCCTACAAATTTTATTGCTATCTGATAACCGCCAAAGGCAGCCCCTACAGGCTGATAACTGCTTTCTGTCATCACTGCAAGATCAGTTGCTGCTCAGCACCTTGAAGCCTTCCTTTGCAAGAGCCTGCTTTATGGCTTCGATATGCTCATAGTTTCTCGTTTCGAGGACTATTCTCAGGTAGCAGCCGTTTACCGCTGAGCCTTCGTTTGCTCTTTCGTGGTGGATGGATGTGACGTTTCCGCCAAGTTCGGCTATAATGCGTGAAACGTCCATGAGCTGACCGGGCTTGTCGATAAGCTCTATCATCATTGAGTATGAGCGTCCCGACATGAGAAGTCCACGCTTGATTACACGGGAAAGAATGGTAACGTCGATGTTTCCGCCTGACAGCAGACATACGGTCTTTTTGCCCTTTACGGGGACTTTGTTGAACATCGCTGCTGCTACGGGAACTGCTCCTGCGCCCTCGGTGACAAGCTTCTGCTGTTCCATAAGAGCAAGAATAGCCGCAGATATCTCGTCGTCCGTAACGGTAACTATCTCGTCCACGTACTCGGAAACATACTTGAAAGTGTTCTCTCCGGGAGCTTTTACAGCTATACCGTCAGCGATAGTGGATACGCTTTCGAGGCACTCTATCTGACCGTCCCTGACAGCGTTGTACATACTGGGAGCGCCTGCTGCCTGAACACCGTAGACCTTGATTCTCGGGTCAAGGTTCTTGATAGCGAATGCAACTCCCGAAATGAGACCGCCTCCGCCGATAGGAACGATAACAGCGTCCATGTCAGGTATCTGCTCAAGCAGCTCAAGACCGATGGTTCCCTGACCTGCAATGACGTTCTCGTCGTCAAAAGGATGGATGAAGGTGTAGCCCTTTTCGTCACGCAGACGGAGAGCCTCAGCATAAGCGTCATCGTAAACGCCCTTGACCAGATTCACCTCTGCGCCGTAGCTTTTGGTAGCCTCTACCTTTGAGATGGGAGCGCCGTCGGGGAGGCATATCAGCGACTTTATGCCGTTTTTAGCGGCAGCGAGAGCCACTCCCTGAGCGTGGTTGCCTGCTGAACAGGCGATAACTCCACGGGCCTTTTCCTCATCTGAAAGCTGAGACATACGGTAGTAAGCGCCTCTGACCTTGAACGAGCCTGTGATCTGTAGGTTCTCGGTCTTCAGATAGATATCCGCCTCGGGATTGATTTTTGGTGCGTGTATTACGTCGGTTTCCCTGATGACCTGCTTTAAGATGTACCTTGCGTGATAGACTTTATCAAGGGTAAGCATAAAAAAACCTCTTTTTCTGCTGATTATCTCAGCCGGATTTTATTATAAAGGACGGCATTTACCGTTCTTTTTAATGCGTAATTGTGGTGTCCATGTCAGGACGGAACAGAATTTGCAGGATAGAATATTGTAGGGAACGGCGCCCTCGCCGTTCCACGATGAACCGATAAAAGTTGCCGGCCTGCAAATTATATGGTTATCTTATCTGAGTACGGCCAATGGCCGTCCCTGCAATAACATAACGGGGTTATACGTTTATCTGAGGGCGCACACTGTGCGCCCCTACAAACTAATAACTGCTTTCTGTTCTCTGAGCACTAAAAACTACTCGGAGAGAAGCTGTTCAACGAACTGTTTTGCTGTACGGGGAGAGCGGCCGTTGCCTGATGAAATGGCGAACTGCTCGGCTTTCAGAGCTATGTCCTTTTCGCTTATGTTTATGCCTTTGCTCTTTGCAAGTTCATATGCTATTGCAACGTAGGAATTCTTGTCGGGGCGGCTGAAATTTACTCTCAGGCCGAAACGTGCCGACAGGGAAAGTGTCTCCTGCAAAGTGTCATTGCGGTGGACATCGTCGCCTTCACGGTCGGAAAAAGTCTCCTTGATGAGGTGGCGGCGGTTGCTGGTGGCATAGATGACCATATTATCCGCATTTGCCGCAACAGAGCCTTCAAGTGTGGCTTTCAGTGCGCCGAAGCTGTCCTCGCCTGCGGTGAAGCTGAGGTCGTCGATGAAGATTATGAACTTCAGCGGATTGCCGCTTATCTCGTCCACTATCTCGGGAATGTACCGCAGCTGTTCCTTGGTTATCTCGATAAGGCGCAGTCCCATCGGCGAATACTCGTTAACGATGGCCTTGACCGTTGATGACTTTCCTGTGCCTGCGTCACCGTAGAGAAGGGCATTCAGCGCAGGCTTGCCGTTTATGAGTGCAAGGGTGTTGTTTATGACTGAATTGCGCTGTATGTCGTAGCCGTAAAGCTCGGAAAGCTTCTGTGTATCGTGGGATTTTACAGGGACGATACTGCCGTCACGGAAGATGAACATATCGCTCTTTGCCCATTTGCCGTAGCCGTGCTTATCCACATCGCCAACGTATCTGTGGTACTTCTCAATGAAGTCAATATCGCTTGTCTCCCATTTCGGGAGATAGCCGTTGTAGCCAATCTCGTCAGCGATATCTTCGGGAGTCAGCTGAGAAAGTTCCTGCAATATAAGGAGTTCATTTTCAGCCGCTTCTGCAATAGCTTTGCTGATGCCGTTGTCCTGACTCTGACTGATGATATAGATGTTCTCATCCTCGGTCACAAGCTTCAGCAGATATTTGCTGAAGTTGACATTGCGTTCATACAGCTCATGTACGAATCTGCCGTAATGGTCGATTATCTGCGATGTATCACCGCTTTCTGCTGAATCCATAAGTTCACGCAGTTCGGATATAACATCATCAGAAAGTATATTTCTGAAAACTGAAATGGAAGCCAGTGAAAGTCTGAGTTTCCGGAGTTTGCCGTTCATTTATAAAACCTCGATTATTTTTTCTGTCATTTCTGTGCAGGTAAGAGGAGTACCGTTTGCAGTACCCATAAGGTCGGCGGTGCGGTGACCTGCATCAAGCACCTTGTTGACCGCATTTTCAATAGCGTCTGCCTCATCGGAGAGACCGAATGAGTAGCGGAGCATCATAGCGCCCGAGAGAATAGTAGCGATAGGGTTAGCCTTGTTCTGACCTGCGATATCGGGAGCGCTGCCGTGAATAGGCTCATACATACCTCTTGTGCCTGCGCCGAGAGATGCGGAAGCAAGCATACCGATGGAGCCTGTTATCTGCGATGCCTCGTCTGAGAGGATATCGCCGAACATATTTGAAGTAACGATAACATCGAACTGCTTTGGGTCACGTACCAGCTGCATAGCGGCATTATCTACAAACATATCGGAATACTCGACTTCGGGGTACTGCTCCGACAGTTCATGCATTGTCTTTCGCCACAGTCTTGAAGATTCCAGAACATTTGCCTTGTCTATACTGCAAACCTTCTTGTTTCGCTTCATGGCAGTCTCGAAAGCGACCTTGCCGATGCGCTCTATCTCGGTGACGCTGTAGGCTTCGGTGTCGTAAGCCTCCTGACCGTATTTTCCCTCACGGTAGCCACGGTCGCCGAAGTAGATACCGCCTGTCAGCTCACGGACTATCATGATATCGAAGCCGTCGCCCACTATCTCATCTTTCAGCGGAGAAGCACTTCTGAGAGCGGGATAAAGCTGTGCAGGGCGGAGATTTGTGAAAAGTCCAAGAGCCGAGCGGATACCGAGGAGAGCCTTTTCGGGGCGGTTGTTTCCCGGCTGGTCATCCCATTTCGGACCGCCCACAGCGCCGAGAAGCACACTGTCGGAAGCGAGACAGCCGTCGATGGTCTCCTGCGGTAGAGGGATGCCTGTTGCGTCAATGGCACAGCCTCCGATGAGATACGGTGTAAAGTTGAATTTATGTCCGAACTTTTCAGCTGTCTTTTCCAGTACCCTGACAGTGCTTTCCACTATCTCGGGACCTATTCCGTCACCTTTGAGCAATGCGATGTTGAATTCCATATTTTCACGACCTTTTGTTTGTAGGGAACGCCGCCCCCGGCGTTCCATCTGGTTTATTTGCGGTATCGTGGAACGGCGGAGGTGCCGTTCCCTACACGCTTTTATCGGGCTGATGATATCCGCCCCTGCAATGTTCTGTCGGATATTATTTGTTTATCCGAGGGCGCACACTGTGCGCCCCTACGATCTGTTTGGTGATAGCTTTTGCGTAAGGCACGGGACGTCGGGGACGCCGTCCCCTACTAATAACTGCTTTCTGCCTTCTGCTTTCTGCCAACTATTTCCTGTTGATGATAGCGCCCTTGTCAGCGGATGATACCTGCTGTGCATAGCGCTTCAGATAGCCTGTGATGTTCTCCTTGCGCTTGATAGGCATTGTCTTTTTGCGCTCTGCAAGCTCCTCGTCGGATACTTCAAGAGTGATGGAGTAATTCGGTATGTCGATGGAGATAATATCGCCGTCCTTGACATATGCGATAGTACCGCCGTTTACAGCTTCGGGGGATACATGTCCGATAGCCGCACCACGGGTAGCGCCGCTGAAACGTCCGTCAGTGATGAGAGCTACAGTTGAGCCGAGACCTGCACCCTGTATAGCTGATGTAGGAGAGAGCATTTCTCTCATGCCGGGGCCGCCTGCAGGGCCTTCGTAACGGATAACAACAACGTCGCCTGCCTTGATACCGCCCTCATAGATGACCTTGATAGCTTCTTCCTCGCTGTCGAATACTCTTGCAGGGCCTTTGTGTACCAGCATTTCGGGAGCAACTGCGCTTCTCTTTACAACGCATCTGTCGGGAGCAAGATTGCCCTTGAGTACGGCAATTCCGCCTGTTTCGCTGTACGGATTGTCGATAGGACGGATAGTCTCAGGGTCACGATTGATGCAGCCCTTGATATTCTCGCCTACGGTCTTGCCTGTAACAGTCATGCAGTCGGTGTTGATAAGTCCCTTTTTGCTCAGCTCGTTGAGAACTGCATAAACTCCGCCTGCTTCGTTGAGGTCTTCCATGTAGGTGTGGCCTGCCGGTGCAAGATGGCAGAGGTTAGGAGTCTTGGCGCTTATCTCGTTAGCCATGTCAAGGTTGATATTTATGCCGCATTCGTTGGCGATAGCAGGGAGATGGAGCATACTGTTTGTGGAACATCCAAGAGCCATATCAGCTGTAAGAGCGTTCTGGAAAGCCTTCTCTGTCATGATATCGAGTGGGCGGATATTCTTTCTGTAGAGTTCCATTACCTGCATACCTGCCTGCTTTGCAAGCTTGATACGCTCGGAGTAAACAGCAGGGATAGTGCCGTTGCCTCTGAGACCCATACCCAGTACCTCAGTGAGGCAGTTCATGGAGTTAGCGGTATACATACCCGAACATGAACCGCAGGTAGGACAGGTCTTGTTCTCGAATTCGTCAAGTTCAGCCTCGTCTATCTTGCCTGCTGTGTAAGCGCCTACAGCCTCGAACATTGATGAGAGTGAGGTCTTCTTGCCCTTTACATGGCCTGCAAGCATAGGGCCGCCGCTTACGAATACAGTAGGAACATTGATACGTGCAGCCGCCATAAGCAGGCCGGGAACGTTCTTGTCGCAGTTAGGTATCATTACCAGTGCGTCGAAGTGATGAGCAAGAGCCATACACTCCGTAGAATCAGCAATAAGGTCACGGGTAACAAGGCTGTACTTCATACCTGTGTGACCCATAGCGATACCGTCGCAAACAGCGATAGCAGGGAAAACAACAGGAGTACCGCCGCCCATAGCTACACCCAGCTTAACGGCTTCGACCAGCTTGTCGATGTTCATATGACCTGGAACGATCTCATTGTAGGAAGAAACGATACCAACGAGGGGACGCTTCATTTCCTCTTTAGTCATGCCCAGTGCATTGAAAAGTGAACGCTGAGGGGCTTTATCCGCACCCTCGCAGAAAAAATTGTCGCTCATAATGTAAATACCTCTTTATTAATTCGTAATGCGTAATGCGTAATTCGTAATTCGTAATTATTGAGTTCGCATTCGCTCACGGATATGAATAATATTTCATAAATTGGTGGGCTGTCGAGGACGCCAGCCCCTACAATACAGATGTTTGTTAGTTTATATGTAGGGGACGGCGTCCTCGACGTCCCAACAATGAAGATGTTATTTTTCTTCGGGAAAATAGAAGAACGGCGAACCGCCAATTATCAGCAGTATCAGGCCGACTATCAGAAATGGCAGAAACCACAGGAAGCTGTGAAGTTCCTTGTCACGGTCAACTACAATCAGTCCAAGGTCTGAGCAGTCATCGGGCGAAATAACTGTATCCGCCTCGAAATACTGTCCCATTTCCGCAATACGGTCACGGAACATATCGCTGTATTTGTAGGAATAGTATGCCGTAACAGGCTGACTGTCAAGGAACATATCATATTCGTCCGTACCTGTTTTCACCGCTGCAAAACGGTATTTTGCGCCGTCTTTGACAACGAAGACATCATAGCCGTTTATATTTCCGCAGACAAGCTCAGAATCCTCTACCGCACCTTTCATTCTGACAAGTGCAGGCTGACAGCTTATCAGTATGCTGTCATTTTTGTGGACATCACCCTCAAAGATAAGTCCCGTCGGGTCAAGCCTTCCCATAACACGGAAAGCCCTGTGTGCGCCGTTTACGAGCATTGCCAATGCAAGCAGAAAGAATACTGCCGCAATGATATGGAATTTATTCGGTGAGAATTTTCGTATGTATGAATCGGCCATAACTGCTCCTTAGTTTTGCTTACTGTTTTTATTGCGGATATTCTCCAGCTGCTCCTTGTGCAGGAGTTCGTAGGTCTCTTTGCGGACTATGAAATCGTAGTCGTCATCGGGATAATCAAACTCAGGGTCAGTTTCAGCAGGTTCTTCCTTTTCCTTCTTTTTACGCTCCTTCTTACTGCGGAGGTACAGGCCTTTATCATCGTAAGGCACGAAGAACATGGGGATACCGCCCATTATCAGTATACCGCCGATAAGGATGTAGGGCATTCCCTTTGCACTTACCTTACGGGCAGTTTCGGTGTTTTCCTCGTAGTCGCTGATAATGCTTTCGCCGTCGGTACTTTCATCGGTTGTACTTTCTTCAGAAGGAGCCTGCGGCTTTTCTGTTTTCTCCGTCAAAAAGCTGCTGCGGAGATTGAATGAGAAAATGATCGCAAGTCCTGCTGACATCATAAGCAGGCCGATGATCCTGAGTGCTGACGGGCGGAACTGTGTAAAGCTGTGATTTTTCATCATATTAACTCCTCCTTCACGGAAACATTTCAGAAAAGTCCCCTGAGAGCCTTAGCTTTGTCAGGGGACTCCTTCATGTTCACATAATATCAGACAATTGTGATAGAATTGTGAAAATGTGACGAGAATGTGAAGAAAATATGAACAACTTTTTAATAATTCTTGAATATTATACCATGAGTAAATGGAGAATCAAGGCATAATAAGCAAATCACAACTACACGTAATAAATCAGCGTGTATTTTATGAATTAGTAAAATCAGTTGTTAATGAGCTTGTCCTCATCGCTCCAGCTGTAGAGCTTTCTGATCTCCTCACCGATCTTCTCAGCAGGATGCTCAGCAGCCAGCTTTCTCATAGCCTTGAAGTGGACCTGACCGCCTGCAGGTGACATATCAAGGAGGAAGTCCTTAGCAAATGTACCGTCCTGGATGTTCTTGAGGACCTGCTTCATAGCCTTCTTTGTATCCTCAGTGATGATCTTAGGACCTGTTACATAGTCGCCGTATTCAGCTGTATTTGAAATGGAGTATCTCATGCCTGCGAAACCGCTCTGGTAGATAAGGTCAACGATGAGCTTCATCTCGTGGATACACTCAAAGTAAGCGTTTCTTGGATCGTAACCAGCCTCAACGAGAGTCTCGAAACCTGCCTGCATAAGAGCACAAACACCGCCGCAGAGAACAGCCTGTTCGCCGAAGAGGTCAGTCTCAGTCTCGGTTCTGAATGTAGTTTCAAGAACGCCTGCACGAGCGCCGCCGATAGCAAGACCGTAAGCAAGAGCCATCTCCTTAGCCTTGCCTGTAGCGTCCTGATGTACAGCAACGAGACAAGGAACGCCCTTGCCAACCTGATATTCGCTTCTTACAGTGTGGCCGGGGCCCTTAGGAGCGATCATTGTAACGTCAACGTCAGCAGGAGGAACGATGCAGCCGAAGTGGATGTTGAAGCCGTGAGCGAACATAAGCATATTGCCTGCTTCGAGGTTTGGCTCGATGTCCTTCTTGTAAAGCTCAGCCTGCTTCTCATCGTTGATAAGGATCATGATGATATCAGCCTGCTTAGCAGCCTCAGCAGCTGTGAAAACCTCAAATCCCTGCTTTACAGCCTTGTCCCATGACTTTGAACCTTCGTAAAGACCGATTATAACTCTGCCCTTGTCGCCGAGTGACTCCTTAGCGTTGAGTGCGTGAGCGTGACCCTGGCTGCCGTAGCCGATAACAGCGATTGTCTTTCCGTAAAGAAGTGAAAGATCGCAGTCCTGTTCATAAAAAACCTTTGCAGTATTTTCCATTGTGAATTACTCCTTTGTAATTGATAATATTATATTTAATTCGTAATTTGTAATGCGTAATTAATGTCTATAAAGCAAAATGTAGGGAACGCCGCCCTCGGCGTTCCATTGATATTTTCTTTTGCTGCCCGGAACGCCGGGTGATTCCCCACAGTGTGGGGAAATGTCACGCAGTGACAAAGGGGCTGGGCACGTGTCAAGTGCGGCGTTCCCTACAAATAAGATTTGCTGTCAGATAAAAATTACGTATTACGCATTACGCATTATTTAACTGTTTTAAGGCAGTTTTCGCCTCTTTCGATAGCAACGAGACCTGTGCGGCGCATCTCCATGATACCGTATGGCTTCACCAGTTCGATGAAAGCGTCTATCTTTGAGGTCTCACCTGTGAGTTCTATGGTAAGTGAAGCAGTTGAGTAGTCAACTATCTTTGAGCGGAATATCTCAACGGCAGTCATGATATCCTGTCTTACGTCAGCCTTGTTTCTCACCTTGATGAGAAGAAGCTCACGAATAACGGTATCGTTCTTGTTGAGAACTTCCACCTCACGTACATCGTGCAGTTTCTGAAGCTGCTGGAGTATACGCTCCTTCAGATCCTCATCACCGTGGAAAGCGATAGTGATGCGTGAGAAACCGCTTGATTCAGTCTCGCCCACTGTCAGGCTGTCGATATTGAAGCCACGGCGTGTGAACATTCCTGAAACTCGTGAAAGCACACCTGATATATTGGAAACGAGAACACCTATTACGTACTGATCCATAACTGTCACCTCACTTTATCTCTGTAATAATGTCATCTATCGAACCGCCGGGAGGAAGCATAGGAAGTACGAATTCATCGCAGTCAACAGCGCAGTCGATAACATATGTGCCGCCGCATGAGAATGCTTCCTTGGCCGCTTTTTCAAGCTCTTCCTTAGTGAATACTCTTGCGCCCTTTGCGCCGAATGCCTCTGCAAGCTTTACGAAATCGGTCTTGCGGTCGAGGGTGGTATTGGAGTAGTGCTTGTCGAAGAAAAGTGTCTGCCACTGTCTTACCATGCCCAGAACGCCGTTGTTCATGATAACTACCACAAGGGGAGTATTCTGTGATACGGCTGTAGCAAGCTCATTGAGGTTCATGCCGAAGCTTCCGTCACCTGTAAAGAGGACGCTTGTCCTGCCTGTAGCTGCGGCAGCACCGATAGCAGCGCCCATACCGTAGCCCATAGTGCCAAGTCCTCCGCTGGTAAGAAATGTTCTCGGCTTGGTGAAGGGATATCTCTGTGCAGTCCACATCTGATGCTGTCCTACGTCGGTAACTACTGTAACATCGCCTGCATTAGCGGCAATGATGTCAACGATATCGTACGGGCTGAGACGATGGTCTGCGGGGAGTGCCGACTTGTCGCACTGAGCAGCGCAGTTTTCGCAGTTCTTCTCGTAAGAAGACCTGAGAGCACTTTCTGTGCGCTTTGCTTCTTCCTTGCGGAGCTTCTTGATACGTGCGCTCCATTCGGGGTGTTCCTTCTTTTCGCAGAGAGCGGTGAGCCTGTCAACAGCGTCCCTGATGTCGCCCTTTATTGCAAGGTCAGCAGGGATATTCTTGTGAAGCTCTGCTCCGTCGATATCTATATGGATTATTCTGAAATTCTGTGCATAGCGGTTCTTGTTGCCTGTTGCACGGTCTGAGAATCTTGCACCGAGAGCGATAACAAGGTCAGCTTCGTCCTGAGCAACAGAAGAAGCGTAATGGCCGTGCATACCCTGCATACCGAGGAAGCGTGGGTTCTTCACGGGAACAGCCGAAAGTCCCATAAGTGAGCAGCCGATAGGAGCATCGATCTTGTCAGCAAGAGCCATTATCTCCTCGGAAGCCTTGCCGCTTATGACACCGCCGCCGAAGTAGATGTAGGGACGCTCACAGCTGTTGATGAGCTTTGCGGCCTGCATGAGTTTATCCTCGGGAGCAAATGCAAGAGGGTAAGGGATAACGGGCTGAGCGTTTGCTGTGAATTCGCACTGTGCCACCTGAACATCCTTCGGGATATCCACAAGTACAGGACCGGGACGGCCTGACTTGGCTATCTTGAAAGCCATACGGAGAGTATCCGCAAGTTCGTTTATATCCTTGACAATGAAGTTGTGCTTGGCGATAGGCATTGTCACGCCTACGATATCCACTTCCTGGAAGCTGTCTCTGCCGATGAGGGAGCAAGGGACATTTCCTGTGATAGCCACCATAGGAACTGAATCGAGGAAAGCTGTAGCTATGCCTGTAACGAGATTTGTAGCGCCGGGGCCCGATGTAGCGATAACAACGCCTACCTTGCCTGTAGCCCTTGCATAGCCGTCAGCGGCATGGGCAGCGCCCTGTTCGTGAGCGGCGAGGATGTGGTTTATCCTGTCACGGGCGATATAGAGTTCATCGAAGAGGTTGATTACCTGACCGCCCGGGTAACCGAAAACGGTATCGCATCCCTGTTCGATGAGGGTCTCGACAACTATCTTTGCACCTGATATTTTCATATTATCGTAGTCCTTTATTATTTAATAAAAATTAAGTATCATTAGGTATGACGGCGGGGAACGATCCCCGCTTTACAATCGCCGCCGCACAGCTGAGGGTTACGTCATCTTTCGCTCCGTGCGGATACAAGACTGTGCACAGACCGCAGGAGAGCATATTTTACGTCCCTGACAAACAATAAAAAGCCCCCACATTCTGCGGAGGCTGAAACTTCTTTGCTTATATGGACTTATAGTGCATATTAAAAAGCAAGAGCGCCATTCGGGCAGAATGAAGAAAGACTGCAGTCAGAGACGTTAATGACTGCGCCTATGATAATGACGATACCGCTTGAAATATAGACAGTTCTCATTATACTCCGCTCCTTACTGATATAATACAATTACTATTTTACCACTTTGAAATAGATAAATCAATAAGGGCAGACGCTTTTTATTAATATTGGCTTGAAATAGGAAAAATCAAAGGTAAGATTTGTGCATGATGCCGTGTATTCGATGTGTGATTCGTAATGCGTAATGCGTAATTATGGTATCCGCTTTGCGGATGGATCTAAAACGCTATGTAGGGGCCGCCTTTGGCGGTCCTTGCTTCGTTTACCATGAATCGCATCTGTAGGGGCGCACAGTGTGCGCCCTCGTCCTACAATTAAGGTGCGATGGGAATTGTGGGAGTCCGAGGGGGGGCGTTCCCTACAATACAAGAAGTCCCAACGAGCGAAAGCAGATTAAGCTAAACGTACAGAGTAAGCGAGCTTGCGAGCGTAACGCGATCGGGGTCAAGCTGCCGTCAGCTTGTTGTTGATGGCGCTGACGAGGGCTTTGATGGAGGATTTGATGATATCGTCGTCGGTTCCTGCACCCCAGAAGCTGTTTCCATCCTTGTCAATGATCTCAACGTATGACACAGCCTTGGATGTCGAACCAACTTCAAGAGCGTGTTCAGAGTAGGAGCTGAGGCTGTATTCCAGTCCTGTACAGCTTCTTATGGCGTTGCTGACTGCGTCAAGACGTCCGTTTCCGCTGTCAACTGCGTGTATTCTTCGGCCGTTGAATACCACATCTATAGCCGCTGTGATAACGCCGTTCTGCTTGAACTGAGCGTGGGTAACGTCCAGTTTCTCCGTGATATCCACATAGTTTCTGCGGAAGATATCGTATACCTCGTCAGGGAGGAGTTCCTTGTGCTTGTGGTCGGAAACTCCCTTGACCATGTAGCCCACCTTTTCACGCATCTTCTTAGGCAGGTTATAGCCGAATCGGGTCTCAAGGATATAGCCTATACCGCCCTTGCCTGACTGGCTGTTGATGCGGATAACATCTGCGGAATACTCCCTGCCGACGTCCTCGGGATCGAGGGGCAGATAGGGAACTGTCCAGTGGCTGTCGTGTTTCTCTTCACGCCACTTCATGCCCTTTGCTATAGCGTCCTGATGCGAACCGCTGAATGCCGCAAATACCAGCTTTCCCGAGTAGGGCTGACGCTCGTTTATGTTCATTCTCGTCACACGAGTGTACAGTTCTGACAGCGACGGGATATCGCTCAGGTCCAGATTCGGCTCTACGCCCTGAGAGTACATATTCATGGCCAGTGTGATTATATCCACATTTCCCGTTCTTTCGCCGTTTCCGAAGAGAGTTCCCTCCACACGGTCAGCGCCTGCCAGAAGTCCCATTTCGGTATCAGCAACAGCGCAGCCACGGTCATTGTGTGGGTGGAGCGATACTATGACGTTCTCACGGTAGTTCAGGTTCTCGCACATATACTCCACCTGATTTGCGTATACATGGGGCATCGACAGCTGAACTGTAACGGGGAGATTGATGATGACCTTATTCTCGGGAGTTGGCTGCCATACGTCCAGAACAGCGTTGCAAATCTCCAGAGCGAATTCGGGCTCGGTGCCTGTGAAGCTTTCGGGGGAATATTCAAAGCGGAAATTTCCCTCATACTTCTCACGGTACTCCTTGCACATCTTAGCGCCGTCAACGGCTATTTTGATTATCTCCTCCTTGCTTTTGCGGAAAACCTGTTCACGCTGAGCCACGGAGGTTGAGTTGTAGAGGTGAACGATAGCGTTCTTACATCCTTTCAGAGCCTCGAAGGTCTTTTCGATGATATGTTCACGGGACTGAGTCAGCACCTGAATAGCCACATCGTCGGGGATGAGATCCTGTTCGATCAGTGTGCGGCAGAAGTCGTACTCTGTCTCGGAAGCGGCAGGGAAGCCAATTTCAATTTCCTTGAAGCCGATCTCAACCAGCTTCTGGAAGAATTCCAGCTTTTCGCCCAGACTCATGGGGATAATGAGAGCCTGATTGCCGTCACGCAGGTCGACGCTGCACCAGTCGGGAGCCTTATCGACGTAGGATTTTTTAGTCCAGTTCATAGAAGTCTTAGGAGCCTCAAAGAACTGACGGGTATACTTTTCTGCATTTTTCATAAAGAAAACCTCCATTCCGATCCGTAACAGGCTGATGGAGGGCAATAAAAAAGTCTCCTCCATGCCTTTGCATGGAAGAGACGAAGATACTAATATACTCCGTGGTACCACTCTTCTTGACGTAAAGATACGCCCACTCATCTGCGTCGGATCAACGCATAGCTCTGTAACGGGAGCGCCCGTTCAAGCCTACCGGAAACGATAAGTTTCTTTGGGTTGACAGCTCAGGGATGAGTTATTTCCTGTACGTGAATGCTGTCTTTCCACCGCCGACAGCTCTCTGTGAAACGCAGTACAAGCTTTGTTTCCCG
>Ga0179935_1110739_pt1 | contig 19614 bp, 20 predicted proteins | sample AD_UKC057_sludge_FD_135920 | JGI IMG/M metagenome (GOLD analysis project Ga0179935, IMG submission 135920) | Active sludge microbial communities of municipal wastewater-treating anaerobic digesters from Illinois, USA - AD_UKC057_MetaT... | ecosystem: Engineered > Bioreactor > Anaerobic >... | reverse complement strand
GGTTGGTTATTATATATAGTATTTCCGAGACCGGAGTATTACCCGGTCTCTAAAAGTCGTAGTATTAATCCATCTTGACACTTTTATAATCTTTTTAGGGGGCGTGTTTATGAAGAACTTACTTATCATAGGTGCCGGACAATATGGTATGGTCGCCAAGGAAATCGCAGAATCGATGAAGTGCTTTGAGAAAATCGATTTTGTTGATGATGTATATCCGTCTGCCGTCGGAAAGATCTGTGATATTAATAAGTTGATTCATGAATACGATTCTGCGGTTGTTGCAATTGGAAATACGGAACTCCGCCTGAATCTGATAAAAGGATTATGTGAGATCGGTTATGAAGTGCCGACTCTCATTCATGAAAAAGCGTATGTTAGTCCGTCAGCGAAAATTGGTATGGGCTGCTTCATAGAGCCTATGGTTGTTGTTCACACCGCAGTGACCGTTGAAACAGGATGCATACTCTCCGCCGGAGTGATCTTAAACCGCAACAGTGTTGTTCACGAAGGCTGCCATATTAACTGCGGCTCTGTTGTTAAAGCTAGAGCTGAGATAAAGGCAGGTACGCAGACAGGATATAATGAAGTATGTGATACCGAGAAGGTTGAACATATGAAACAGCATGAGAAATTGCCTGTTGCTGTGTGAATGGATAAAGTTGGATAAATCATTTGTGTGGAACACAGTTATGATATGAGATATAATTAAGGTGAGGTAAGAGATTGTGAAAGAGCAGACTAAGAAAAATCTGAAAACAGCAGCTACGGTAACCGGTTTAGCTTTGGGTGCTACATATCTTGTTATGCGTCATATTGCTAAGAAACAGTATCCCGACTCTGTGTATGCTAATCAGCCGGAAGAGCAGAATCCGGTACAGGGTAGAAAAGTAGTGTTTGTCGAGAATGCGAATGATCCTGTGAATGCAGACGGAAAACAGGGACACCTTGAAGCTGTTGCAAATACCACACATATCCCGACATTCTATGAGAAGTACATCAAGCGTGGATTTGATGTTGTACTCTCCTTCGGGGGCCTTGTTGTTTTAGCACCTGTTTACGCTGTTACAGCTCTTGCTATTAAGGCTGACGATCCCGGTCCTGTGTTCTTCAAGCAGAAGCGTGTGGGAACGGATAAGTCTTACTTCGAGTTGCTTAAATTCCGTTCTATGTCCGTCAACACGCCGAAAGATGTGCCGACACATATGCTTCAGAATGGTGGCATTACGAAGGTAGGAGCCTTTATCCGGAAAGCCTCTATCGACGAGCTGCCACAGCTCTGGAATATTTTCAGAGGAAATATGAGCGTTATTGGCCCGAGACCGGCTCTTTGGAATCAGGATTATCTGACCGCAGAGCGTGATAAGTACGGTGCTAATGATGTGAAGCCTGGTTTGACTGGCTTGGCTCAAATTAGTGGACGTGATGAACTTGAGATTCCTGTGAAGGCTAAACTTGATGGTGTGTATGCTAAGACTCTAAAAAACAGTAGTTTAGCAGGCTTCTTGATGGATATTAAGCTGTTTATGGGATCGATTACATCTGTTCTTAAAAGTAAAGGTGTAGTTGAAGGTGGAACCGGAGCAATAGCTAAAGAAATTGAAAAAGCTAAAACTATTAATAGTGATATACAACCTGATGAAGATATAAAGGCGGAAGTATGAAAAAAATATTGATCACAGGTGCCGGATCATATATTGGCACTTCATTTGAGAAATATACGAAACAGTGGCCTGATAAGTATCAGGTAGATACTGTGGATATGATTGGCGATGGCTGGATGAAGTACGACTTCTCCGGCTATGATACTGTTTATCATGTGGCAGGTATTGCGCACTCTGACAATGGTAAAATCAGCAAAGAGAAAGCCAAGCTCTATTATGATGTAAACACAAAACTTACGATACGGACTGCTATGAAAGCTAAGAAGTCAGGTGTTAAGCAGTTCATTTTCATGTCATCTGCTATCGTTTATGGTGATAGTGCGCCGATTGGTAAGAAGAGAATAATCACGAAGGATACTCCTGTTTCTCCTGCTAATTGCTATGGCGATAGTAAGGTTAGGGCCGAAAGAGGTCTAAAGAAGCTTGAAGATGAGAACTTTAAGGTAGTTATCTTGCGTCCGCCGATGATCTACGGCAAAGGAAGCAAAGGTAACTATCCTTTGATGTCTAAGCTGGCGCAGAAGATGCCTGTGTTCCCTTATGTTGATAATTGTCGTTCTATGCTTTATATCGAAAACCTCATGGAATTTGTAAGGCTGATGATTGAGAACGAGGAACAAGGCACTTTCTGGCCGCAGAATGCAGAGTACAGCAATACCAGTGAGATAGTCAAGATGATTGGCAAGGCTCATGGTAAAAACATATTGCTTCTCAAAGGCTTTACATTACTGCTTAAAATGGTAGGCTTAGCTACCGGTTTGGTTGATAAAGCTTTCGGTAATCTTGCTTATGAGCAAGGGATCAGTGAGTATAGTGAGGATTATAGGAAGTATTCGTTAAGAGAAAGCATTAAAAGAACTGAGAGTTGATAATGAAGAAAAAGCATATTTTAGTAATCAGTCAGTATTTCTACCCTGAGCAGTTCCGTATCAACGATATGTGTGCTGAGTGGGTGAAAAGAGGATATAAAGTAACTGTACTGACAGGATATCCCAACTATCCTCAGGGTAAGTATTATGAAGGATACGGCTGGTTTAAGAAGACGAAAAAGCGTTGGAATGGAGTGGATATTATTCGTATCCCCTTAACAGCAAGGGGACAAGGTTCTTTTAAGTTAGCCTTGAACTACTTTTCATTTGTCGTTTCAGGCTTCTTCTGGGCCAAAACTACCAGAATTAAAGCGGACTATGTGTTTACGTTTGAGGTGTCACCGATGACACAAGCGCTGATAGGTACATGGTACTCAAAGAGAAGAAGAATACCAAACTATCTATATGTTCAGGATCTATGGCCTGAGAACGTTGAAATAGTTACTGGTATTCATAGTCCTCTTGTAATAAAGCCTATCGAGGCAATGGTAAACCACATATACAAACATTGCGATGTGATTTTCGCCACTTCACCGAGCTTTGTTAAAGAGATTCAGAAGCGAGTTAAAGATGATAAGAAAAAAGTTAAGTATCTCCCACAATATGCAGAGGAATTTTACAAGCCGGTTGAGCGCAAACCTGTACCAGAAATCCCGGACGATGATTCATTCAAGATCATTTTCACAGGAAATATTGGACAGGCTCAGGGACTCGATATTCTCCCAAAAACAGCAAGGCTGCTTAAGAACAAAGAAAAAGTAAAGTTTGTGATCGTTGGCGATGGCAGAGATAAGGAGAACTTTCTGAAACAGATTGCTGACATTGGTGTTCGGGATATGTTCATCATGATCGATAGGCAGCCACCTGAGAGAATTCCAGAACTGTTGGCAGCTTGTGATGCGGCATTTATTTCATTTATGCCGGATCCGCTGTTTGAAAAAACAATTCCTGCAAAATTGCAGTCATATATGGCTTGTGGAATGCCTATTATCGCTGCAGCAAGCGGTGAAACAAAGAGGATAGTTGAAGAAGCCCAATGCGGGGTATGCTCGCCTATTGGGGATGAAACAGCTCTTTCAAAGAAAATTCTAGCATTAATAACTAAAAAGAATTGTTTAGATATGAAAGAAAAATCATTATACTTTAGTGATCTAATGTTTAATAAGAAGAGAGTAATGAACAATATAGATAAGTATTTCGGAAGGAAAAATAAATGAAGGTAATATTGCTTGCTCCATTGCCACCACCGGCAGGAGGGATAGCTGGTTGGACACAGCGTATGACAGAGGTTAAATTAAAAAATCAATGGCAGGTTAAAGCTGTCGATGAAAAAGTAATAGGTGGGCGTAGCGTTTTTGGAAAAGAATCAAAAAGAAATCTTTTGACAGAAGCAAAGCGTTGCTTTATTATTTGGCATAATCTCTCAAAAGAATTAAAACAAATGGATTCTAAAGTAGTTCAGTCATGTATTCCGGCGGGAACGACTTCGATGCTAAGAGAAATAGTATGTGCCTTAATCACCAAACTTCACAGGAAAAAGTTTATTGTACATTTCCGTTGTACTTTACCTAATATGGTGAAAACAAAGGCATCGGTAATACTATTTAAAAGGCTGGTTTCACTAAGCGACTGTGTTTTTATTTTAAACAAAGCATCAGACAAATTCGTTAAGAAGCATGCTCCGAAAACGAAACGCTTCATTATTCCGAATTTTATAGAGTCTTCTTCACTATATAGAAGAGAAGAGTTTAGAGAGAATATTGAGGTGCTTACATATGTTGGAGGAGTGATTCCAGAAAAAGGATGCGATTTAATAATATCATTAGCGAAGTTTTTCCCAAGCAAAAAAATTCAAATTAATCGGAAAGATAGGAATGAATGAGTCCATGTTTCCTGATAATGTTATTCTGCTTGGAGAACAGCCTAAAGATATAGTTCAGAGTGAACTTAAAGATTCAGATGTTTTCCTGTTTTTATCACGCTTTTCAGGAGAAGGATTTTCGAATGCACTGGCTGAAGCAATGGCATTTTCATTACCATGTATAGTTTCTGATTGGGCGGCTAACGCTGATATGGTAGAGAATAAAGGTGGAATAGTTCTCAGTAATTATTCGATAAAAGAAGCAATTAATGCTATTGAAACGCTTGAAAGTGAGAAAACTAGGCGTAAATGTAGCGCATGGAATTATAAGAAGATCCTCAATTCATATACAGATACTATTGTGACTGATATGTATGTTAACGCATATGAGGAGATCCTTTAATTGATTGGAGGAATGCGCAAATGAGCTTATATGAATTCTTAGATATTTTAGGTCGAATGGTTAATCGTATTATTATAACTCCTGTTAAAACTGTATCGCTTGGCGGTCATGGAAAGAAAATACATATTGGTAGAAGAACAAGGTTTTATGGTATAAAAAATGTATTTTTAGGAAATGATGTATCATTAGGCGAACAAAACACATTAATGTGTACAAGGGCTAAGATAAAAATAGGTGATCATGTTATGACAGGACCAGGTGTAACGATAATAACCGGCGGGCATCGAATTGATATTGCAGGGAGACCGATGACAAGCATAACAAATAATGAAAAGTTACCTGAAAATGATCAAGATATTAATATAATTGGTGATTGTTGGATCGGTGCTAGAGCAATTATATTAAAAGGGGTTACAGTAGGAGAAGGAGCAGTAATAGCAGCCGGTGCTGTAGTAACAAAGGATGTACCTCCTTTTTCTATTGTCGGGGGGTGTTCCTGCAAGAGTAATTAAGATGAGATTTAATAATACTAAAAATCAAATCAGTGAATAGTGAGTATTCAGTTAGTGGATTATGCATTTCTATAACTTATCATTTCACAGTTTATCTCGAAATAATTACGGGAATACGCTACTGATTATTGAAGGAAGTGATGTTATGGAGCGGTTCTATAATTGTTATGCGTATTTCAGAGAGACGAAGGTATGTTAGATGAAAAAAGTGTTGTTAGTATCGCAGTCATTAACAGGCGGAGGCGCTGAAAAAGTAGTTGCGAATTTATCATTGGAACTATCAAAAAAATATAGTGTTTACATAGTTACTTATCAAAAAGATGAAATTGAATACGAGTACGCTGGCACTCGAATTAATATTGATTGCAAAGGCGGAGATGTTGGGACTGTCCAAAAAATACGTAATGGAATATGGCGAATAAAGAAATTAAAGGAAATAAAGAAAAAGTATAAAATAGATTGTGCGATTTCATTTTTACCACAAACAGATTATGCAAATGTATTTAGCAGAACACGAAGAGAGAAAATTATTATAGAAGTAAGCAGTAATACTTCCGCTGCGTTTAAAGGCACTTTAAGCCGAATTATTAGAAAAGTGGTATTGTTGAAATCTGATAAAATAGTAACAGTTTCAAAGGGATCGCAATTTGACTTGATAGAGCTATTTAAGCTTCCACAGGAAAAGATATCCTATATATATAATACCTGTGATATTGCAACCATAAAGAGAAAAGCTCTATTGTCTAGTGAATGTTCAGTAGATTATCCATATGTGGTGGCAATGGGATCGTTCAGAAAGCCTAAGGGACATTGGCATCTGATTAAAGCATTTTCACTAATAAAAAAAGATTATCCAGAATTGAAATTAGCGATAATCGGAGATGGTGAGTACAAAAAACAATATCTTAAACTTATTGATAATCTGGGACTAGAAGTGGATGATTTGATTCTTCCTGGATTTATTGATAATCCATATCCAATTATTTCAAGAGCATCGCTGTTTGTATTTCCTTCAGTTTATGAAGGATTTGGTAATGCAATTATTGAAGCAATGGCTTGTGGCGTTCCAGTTGTTAGTTCGGATTGTAAATATGGTCCTAGAGAGATAATTGCGCCTAAAATTGGGTTGTCAGATGAAATCAATGAAATTCTTATAACTGACTACGGTTGCATAACACCACATTTAGGAGATGAGGATATCGACTGCTCAAATAAAATTACTGAACAAGAGAAACTTCTTTATCAAGCAATGAAAAGAGTAATTGGAAATAAAGATATTTCATTCAAACTAAGTGAAAATGGCAAAAAAAGGTGTTTAGCTTTTGATAATAGTATTATTTGCGAAAAATGGTCTGAGGTGATAGAAAAATTATGAAAAAAGAAATAGATCTAATTGCAGTTGTGATAGCTATTGACCATTATAATGCTTTGGGTGTTATTAGAAGCTTAGGCGAAAGTGGCATTCCTGTTGCTTTGGTGCTAACAAGTTTAGAAAAGACTTATGTTGAAAAAAGCAGGTATGTTTCAGAAGTATACCGAATAAAACAAAATGAAGAGCAATTAAAAGATGTACTTTTGCGTATATCTGCAAAACATAATAGTTGTTATATTATTACTACCACCGATTTTTCAGCGTTGGCTCTAGATAATATTATTTCACAGTTGCCTAAAAATGTGATTGGCCCATCAATGAATGGGAAAATGAAAGAATATCAGAATAAAGCTTATGCTAAAAAGATGGCATCTCAAGAAAAAATAAGAATTCCAAAAGGAATCATTTATAGATTTGAAGACAAAACGATTGAATGGTCTTTTTTTCCTGCTATTATAAAACCATTAGCTAGTGTGAACGGGCTGAAAAGTGATATTCGTAGGGCTGATAACATGACGCAACTTATTGAAATACTAGACCAGTTTCATGCTAAAGGCTATACGGAAGTGTTAGTTGAGCAATTCATCCAAGGGGAAAATGCGCACATGGTTGAAGTCATGGGATTCTCAGATGGATGTACTGTATCATTCGGGAAAATAGTTAAGAAAATTAGGGAATATCCAATTAATAACGGTAGTACAGCGTTTGCCGAATTTGTATCGAAACTAGAGGATTTGGATCTTCATAAATTAGAAAAGTTTATTCTTAATAGTGAGTATATAGGAATATTTGACATCGAGTTTAAACTTGCTGATAATAAGTGCTATTTTATTGAGTGTAATTTCAGAAATGGAGCTCCATCTTATGCTTTAACTCAAATAGGTTTTAATTGTCCTTCATTATGGATAGGTCAAATGGGCAAGATGAGAATAAATTGTAAATCAAAGCGAAATAAACGGCGCTTTTTTATGTGTGAACAAACAGATTTTATAAATGTGCTAAAAAGAAATGTTGGAATAATAAAATGGATAGGTGAATACTTTCGATCAAATAAAGTATTCATTTGTTGGAACGATATAAAACCGAACTTTTTTTACTTTTTGTTTATGCTTCGTATTGCATTTAATAAGATTTTAAATAGATTGAGTAGGAGGAGAAGAGATGCTTAATTCAATATTTCCAATTACTTCTAATTGGAGTTGGCTCACCTTCTTCCTTTATTTGATAGTTTCATTTTTTACAGTTAAACTATGCAAACAAGGTTTATTGTTTCAGGAGACTTCCCTTTCAGAAAAAAAAAGTGTAAATGTCAATTCGGCAGTTTGCTTTATTATGGCTTGGCTGTTGTTGGTTATGCTTGCTACTTTGAGAGACGAAACTGTTGGTACAGATACAAAAAACTATATACCTTACTTTCTTACTAAAACAAGCGTCGACTATAGATGGGAAGATTTTTTCTCATTTCGTCAACGAGAACCTGGGTTTCAGTATTATATTTATTTTATTCGAACCTTTACTGATAATTATACTTATTTGTTTTTTGTAACATATAGTTTTATAGCATTTGCGTACATACATTTCATAAAGAATACATGGCATCATAAGAATAATACGGTATTTCTTTATATTTTTATATTCTATTACACTTCAAATATGTCTGGAATGCGTTCAGCTATAGGAGCAGCTTTTATTCTTTTATCCTTCCTGAGCTTAGAAAAAAAGTCGTATTTCAAGTCTGCATTTCTTACAGCAGTAGGTGTATTGTTCCATTACACAATGATCTTTAATTTTTATGTTATTCTTTCGCACTGGCTTTTGAATAATACTAAAATTAGAGAAAAAAGGTCATTATGGATTACGCTGATTGTATTTACGATTGCATTTTCTAATTTTGGTATTTATTATTTGAAAGGTCTTTTCGCAGGAACTAAGTATGATTATTATTCGGTAGATGGCGCTGATACAAGCTTGTTAGGAAGTATGTTTTTTGTGATATTAGGTGTGCTATGCATTTATTTTTATAAAGAAATAATAAGCAGAGATAGTATAACTAACAGTAATTTGATTATATGTATGTGCTTATTAGCATCTTATCCGCTTCTTTTCGTTACAGGCGCCTACAGAATACCTAATTACTACATTATGCCGCGTTTATATATATGGTCAGTGATATTAGAGGAACTAAATAAAAAAATGACGAGGAAGTCAATTCCACTATATTATATAAGTATTAGAATTTTGGCAATTCTTTTTCTTTTATTAAGATTCACCAAATCTTCTGTTGATGGTGGTTTTATATATAAATTGAAATGAGGTCTTTATGAAAAGATTTATTATAACAATAGATACTGAAAGCGATAATCAATGGAATATTAATCATAATCAGAGTACTGAAAATGCAAAATTTATTCCGAGATTTCAAATTCTTTCTGAAAAGTATGGATTCAAACCGGTTTACCTAATCGATTACTCGATGGCTAATGATGAATTTCTAATTGAATACTTGAAAAACAAGGCGATGCTCGGGTTGTGCGAAATAGGAATGCATCTTCACGCATGGGATACACCCCCCTGTTCATCAAATTGATCATTCAACTACTGAAAGACCATATTTGATTGAGTATCCAAAAGAGATAATGGAAGAAAAGATTATAAATATGACAAATTTGCTATCTCAAACATTTGAGCAGCCGATCACATCACATAGAGCTGGACGCTGGGCAATAAATAATGATTATGTCGAAATACTATCCAAATATGGTTATAAAGTTGATTGTTCTATCACTCCTGGCATAAATTGGATTAATCAGAAAGGCGCAAATAAACCTGGGCCAGATTATAGCAAAGAGAGTACAAGTGTTCACTCAATTGGCAATTCTCTTGAAATGTGGGAAGTGCCGATGACGATAAGGAAAATGCACAACGTTTCCATAAGGAAAAAATCTGGGATTATTACTCTTGGAAAAGATGTAATTAAAAATATTTTGGGAAGAAACGTCTGGCTACGACCGGCACTTTTCCATTTTGAGGATTTAAAAAAGCTCATTAATGTTATCGAAGAAGAAAATGAACAGTACTTGGAATTTATGATGCATTCTTCTGAATTAATGCCCGCTGGTTCTCCATACTACACGACGCAGGAAGAAATTGAGATGATGTATACTGAACTGAATTTGTTATTTGAATATGTATCAAAGAAAGGTTATTGTGGATCGACTTTAACAGAAATGCAAAAAAGTCTTTCATTACAAAGGTGATATAATGAATTTTGTAGTACATAATATGTTGATTAGAGTTAAGAAAGATTGGGAGACTCTTATTAAGAATTCAGGTATTGATGACATATATAGAAGCTATGAATTCTTTAGAATATGTTTAAACTATAGGATTTCATCTGTTTCAAATATTAAAAAAAGAAATATAATATCTAAGTTCATAGTTTGTTTTGAAAATGGCGTTCCGAAACGTATAGCCCCATTGATTTTTGATAACACTCCGCAAAAAAGCATTAGATTGTTAGGTCACGGCACTAATGCGGGTACGCTAGATTTTATTTATGATGCAAATGATAAAGAATATGCAGCTGCAACGTATAAGTATATTAGGAAAAAATATCCTGAATATAGTTTAGAGTTCTATTTTGTACCTTCGTTAAGTCCTCTATGTAGAATGATGGAGCGAACAGAGGAATTTAATAATTATGATGTATATATTGAAACGTATGAAAGTTTTTTTTCATCATTATCCAAAAGCACACGTCAAAACATAAGAACTTCGTATAATAGGCTTACTAAAGACGGAAAAGAATATCAGTTGAAAATATATGGATGTTGTGAAGAAGGCATCGAATCAATAATTAAAGAAGCAAACATGGTTTATCAGCGCAGACGATTAGTTTGGGAAGATAGTACAGTCGAACTATCTCCCAAAACTATTTATAAAATTTATAAAAGAGATGTTGTCTATCAGACAATGAGGAAACTGTCATCATCTAAAATTGTCTGTTTATTCATTGATGGGCAATTAGCGGCGTTTTTTATGGGGTACGAATATGATAATCAAATTCGAATTCCTAGGTTAGCTATTGACGATGCGTATTCAAGATATAGTCCTGGAATGATACTTATTTGCGAATATTTAAAGCAAAGTCCTGAAAATTTCCATTTTGATTTAGGTCGAGGCGATGAAAGTTATAAATCAAAGCTTAATGGTATGGTATATAAAACATATAATTTGAGTAACAAACATAAGGTGTGATATAATTGTCAACTATAGAGAAGAATAAATCCTTGGCTGTATCCATGGTGTGGAAATTGTTAGAACGTGCCAGTGTTCAAATTATCACCTTAGCTACACAAATAGTTTTGGCACGTATTATTGCTCCTGAAAGATTTGGTAGCCTTTCTTTAATTGTAGTTTTTTATAATATAGCTGATCTATTAGTCCAAAAGGGATTTGGTTCATCATTAATCAGAAAGAAAGATATTAAGCAAGAAGATATTGATTCTGTTACTGTTGTAAGCAGCTTAGTAGCAGTACTCTCGTTTTTGGTCATAATGATATGTGCTCCACTTGTAGGCTGGTTTTATCATGATGATTCTATAGTTAACCCGTTAAGAGTACTTTCTGTTAATTTGCTCATATCTCCGATTTATTGCGTATATAACTCAATACTTATACGTAATATGAAGTTTAAAACTATTTTTTATAGGGGGCTTGCTGCTTCAATCATTTCTGGAGTGATAGGAATAACTCTTGCTCTAATGGGCGGAGAAGTCTGGGCTTTAGTCGCTCAAATGATTGCAAATCAAATAGTCATTACAATTATGATGGTCAAAGCAGAAAAAGTAACTATTCGATTTAGATTTAATAAACAAGCTTTTAAAGAGGTGTTCAGTTTTGGAAAAAATGTATTGTTAACTGAATTGCTTCTTACCTTAGTCGAGAACTTGCGGACCATTCTTATAGGAAAAAAGTATAGCACATCGGATCTCGCATATTATGACAGAGGACAGATTTATCCTGCAACTTTAATGCGTGCCATTAACGATACGTTATTCTCAACTTTATTACCCCATTTATCAAAATGTCAAGATAATATCAATGAAATAAAAAGACAGTTTACTCGGCTTGTGTATATTTCATGCGTTGTAATCATGCCTATTTTTATTGGCTTAGCTTCTATTTCTAATGAAGTGATCCTAATACTGCTAACAGATAAATGGTCTTCTGCTGTGATATATATGCAAATATTCTGTTTGTATCAAGCTTTATTCCCGTACCAAATTGTATCGAAAGTTGCATTGTATGCTATCGGTGTAAGTGAACGTGTTTTAAGATTGGAAATAATCAAAGCGGTATTTTCGTTGTGTTTGATGGTAGTTTCTTTGTATTTTGGAGTTGTTTATGTTGCTATTTCACTGATTATTGTTCGGTTATTTAGTGATGTGTTATACATTCTTTCAGTTGAGAAGTCGATTGGAAAGACGCATATTTTTATCAATACATTAAAACCGATATGTGCATCTATCATTATGTTTGGCTTAAATTATATAGTCGGTATTTGTAAATTGCCAATTTGTTTATCATTGACTATTAAGCTCTTGCTTGGTATTTCGTCTTATGTAATAGTAATGTCTGTTTTAGATATTAAGATGGCTAAGAGTATCCTTTCAAGAATTAGGAGGAAATAATGAAGATACTATTAATAGGTGAAATCTATTCAAACAATTTGGGCGATCAATTAGTTTATGAGACAACGCGCTATCAACTAGAACAGATTTATCCAAATGCCAGTTTTGAAATACTTGATATAATGGGTAGGAATAAACCGGTTATGAAACCTCAGAATATAAACCATAATGAACCAGAAGTCTCACATTTTAAAGAGTACGTAAGAAATAATCTCGGGAAAAACATGTTCATGAATCATGTACTTTCTATTCGAAGTACTCGGTGTTTAAAGTCATATTATGAAAAGACAATTCAATCAAGTAAATTTGATTTAGCAGTCTTTACTGGCGGACAATTAGTATCAGATATGTTTGTAGAATACATATATTTTATATGTAAAATATTGTCTATGAAATCAATCCCTTATGTTTTTAATGCTGTGGGTTTGGGCGTTATTAATAAGATAAGCATTCAAAGATATAAGAAAATCTTTTCAGCATCATCAATGAAAGCAATTACTTGTCGAAGTAATGCTGATGATTTTAATAGGATTTTTTTTGACTCTGATGAAATTGCAGTTGAAACATTTGATACTGCAGTATCTGTAAGAGAGCTATATAACCGTAATACATACCCTTCAAATGAAATTGTGGGATTAGGAATTATGTATACAACACGAATCCCGCGAGTTGAATTGCTACGATTTTGGACTGAACTAATTGAGAGATTGGAATGTGATAAGATTAATTGGAAAATCTTTACTACTGGGTGCACTCAGGATTATTATTTAGCACTTGATGTGCTGAACAGTTTACAAATGCATGAAAAACAAAAGGATAAATTGCTTTTTGACATTCCAACCTCAAGTAAAGAATTAGTTGAAAATATTCAAGAGTTTAGTATGATTGTTTCTTTTAGGTTACATAGCCATATAATAGCATATTCTTATAGCATTCCTTCAGTTGCAATATATTGGGACAATAAATTAGTGGATTTCTTTAAGAAGATAAACAGAAACAATCATGTATTTAAGATTAATTGTAATATAGACGGAATTGTTTCTGATATCCATGTGAACCTAGGTTTGAATGGAACTTTAAATAATGAAGATGAAATGGCTAATGTGCTGTCAAATCTGAAAAAGCATATATTAAAAATTACTTCGCTGAGTTCGTAAAGGAGATAATATCTATGTCATTATTCAAAAACGCAACCCTTATGATTACAGGAGGAACAGGGAGTTTTGGAAATGCCGTTCTAAATCGTTTCCTAAAAACAGATATCGGAGAAATTCGAATTTTCTCACGTGACGAGAAGAAACAAGATGATATGCGTCATCACTTCCAGGCTACAATGCCTGAGGTAGCAGATAAAATAAAGTTCTACATAGGTGATGTAAGATCACTTGAGTCAGTTAGAGGAGCAATTTATGGTGTTGATTACATATTCCATGCAGCAGCTTTGAAACAGGTACCTTCATGTGAGTTTTTCCCTATGGAAGCAGTAAGAACTAATGTTATTGGTACAGACAATGTTCTAACCGCTGCTATTGAAGCTGGCGTTAAGAGCGTTATCTGCTTATCAACTGATAAGGCGGCTTATCCGATAAATGCTATGGGTATTTCCAAAGCGCTTGAGGAAAAGGTAGCTATCGCTAAGTCAAGAACTTCTGGCAAGACTAAAATCTGCTGTACTCGCTATGGCAATGTTATGTGCAGTCGTGGTTCTGTTATTCCGCTTTGGATCGATCAGATTCAGAATGGACAGCCTATTACATTGACTGAACCTAAAATGACTCGTTTTATCATGTCACTTGAAGAAGCAGTTGATCTCGTTCTCTTTGCATTTGAGAACGGTGAGAATGGTGACCTCCTAATTCAAAAGGCACCTGCCTGCACAATTCAGACTCAGGCTGAGGCTGTTTGCGAGCTTTTTGGTGGTAAAAAAGAAGATATCAAGGTTATCGGAATTCGTCATGGTGAGAAAATGTATGAGACTCTTCTTACAAATGAAGAATGTGCTAAAGCAGTTGATATGGGCAATTTCTACCGTGTGCCTGCTGATAATCGCGGCCTTAACTATGATAAATATTTCAAGGAAGGTGACAGCAAGCGTGTCACTCTTACAGAATTCAATTCTAACAACACGAAACTTCTGAATGTTGAAGAAACAAAGGCTAAGATAGCATCACTCGCTTACATACAGGAAAGACTTGAAGAAATGAGGAACAAATAAAATGGCACATTGGAAAGAAAACGGAAAACTCAAACTGATGATCATCGTCGGCACACGCCCTGAGATTATTCGTCTTGCTGCGGTAATCAAGAAGTGCCGCAAGTATTTTGATACCATCCTCGTTCACACAGGTCAGAACTACGACTACAATCTGAACGGAGTGTTCTTCAAAGATCTTGGCCTTGCTGATCCGGAACTGTATCTGGATGCAGTCGGTAAGGATCTTGGCGAGACTATGGGCAACATCATTGCTGCTTCATACAAGGCTATGGCTGAGCTTAAGCCTGATGCTGTTCTTGTACTCGGTGATACAAACTCCTGCCTGTCAGTTATCGGTGCAAAGCGTCTGCATATACCGATATTCCATATGGAAGCAGGTAACCGCTGCAAGGATGAATGCCTGCCTGAGGAGACTAATCGCCGTATCGTTGACATTATTTCCGATGTCAATATGGCTTATTCCGAGCACGCAAGAAGATATCTTGCAGACTGCGGTCTGCCTAAGGAGCGTACCTATGTTACAGGTTCTCCTATGGCTGAGGTTCTCACTGAAAACCTTGAAGCTATTAAGGCATCTGATGTTCACTCTCGTCTCGGACTTGAAAAGGGTAAGTACATCCTTCTCTCAGCTCACCGTGAGGAAAACATCGATACCGAGAAGAACTTCACAAGTCTGTTTACTGCTATCAATCAGATGGCAGAGAAGTATGATATGCCTATTCTTTACAGTTGTCATCCACGTTCCAAGAAGCGCCTTGAAGCTTCCGGTTTCAAGCTTGACAGCCGTGTAATTCAGCATGAGCCGCTTGGCTTCCATGACTATAACTGTCTTCAGATGAATGCTTTTGCTGTTGTTTCTGATAGCGGTACACTTCCTGAGGAAAGCAGTTTCTTTGCGTCCATCGGACATCCTATCCCTGCAATTTGTATAAGAACATCAACTGAGCGCCCTGAGGCGCTCGACAAGGCTTGCTTTATACTTTCAGGTATTGATACCAAGGGACTGCTGCAGGCTGTGGATACAGCGGTTGAGATGGTCAAGGAAGAAAAGAACGGCGGAGCTATTCCTGTTCCGGATTACACTGATATCAATGTTTCCGATAAGGTCGTGAAGATAATTCAGTCCTATGTAGGCGTTGTCAATAAGATGGTTTGGAGAAAAGACGTATGAATATACTTGTAACCGGAGCAAAAGGCTTTGCAGGCAGAAATCTGGTCGAGAATCTGAAAAACATCCGTGACGGAAAGAATAAGACCAGACCCAATATAACGATTGAAGAAATATATGAATATGATATAGATTCTACGCCCGAGCAGCTTGACGAGTACTGCTCTAAGGCTGATTTTGTGTTTAATCTTGCAGGTGTTAATCGTCCTACTGACCCTGCTGATTTCAAGAAGGGTAACCGTGATTTTGCGGAGACTCTTCTGGAGACTTTGAAGAAGTATAACAGCAAGGCTCCTGTTATGGTATCATCATCTATTCAGGCCACGCTTGCAGGACGCTTTGGTACCTCTGAGTACGGCCTGAGTAAGAAGGCAGGCGAAGAACTGTTCTTTGCCTATAGTGAAGAAACAGGCAACAGAGTTATGGTTTACCGTTTCCCTAATCTTGTGGGTAAGTGGGTAAGACCTAATTACAACAGTGCTGTTGGCACTTTCTGCAACAACATCGCTAATGATCTGCCGATCACAGTAAACGACCCGAGCGTAGAGCTTGAAATGCTCTTCATCGATGATCTGGTTGAGGAAATGTTTGATGCTATCGAAGGCAAAGAACATCATTGTGAGTTTGACGGCGTGAATGCTGTGATGCAGGATAACGGCAGATACTGCTATGCACCTGTAACACATAAGGCTACACTTGGAAGAATAGTTGAGCTCCTCAACATCTTCCATGATCAGCCGAAGACACTGGTTATGCCTGAGATACCGAATGGCAGCTTTGAGAAGAAACTGTATTCAATGTATCTGTCATATCTTCCTAAGGAGAAGACCATCTTTGATCTGAAGATTCAAAAGCTGCCAGAACTTATTCTCGTCACCGCCTGCGCTACAAGCGACATCCACAAGGTTGATGGTTACAACACCCTGATTGAAACGCCCGTAATACTTGTGATCGTCCGAAGGCGTAAGAAAGCTGCGGCAGCCCATGCAGGCATACACATCACCCTTCAGCTGTTTCATCACCTTGGCGGAGATATAGTCGGGAACCATACGCTTTGCCGTACACTTGGCGGCAAGCTCAGTGAGGCAATAATACTTGCAGCCGGGTTGGATATTGTCTTCATCGAGAACATATATCAGCTTCGGGAATGCCGGCGTGATCCAGACGCCCTTTTCGTTTTTCACACCTTCGATACGCTGAAGCAGCGTTTCTTCGATGATGAGCGCAAGGTCGTCTCTGATCTGTCCCTCCGGCACCTCGTCCAGATACATGAACACAGTTACGAATGGTGTCTGCCCGTTGGTGGTGAGTAGCGTATTGATCTGGTACTGAATGGTCTGCACGCCGCGTTTGACTTCCCGGCGTACTCGCTTCTCAACGATGTGGCTGATCTCATCCTCAGACAGTTTGCAGCCGCAGTCGCTGTTCACATCCTCGAATACTTCAGCTCGTATCTTCTGCCTGCTGACATCCACGAAAGGCGCAAGGTGTGCAAGACTGATCGTCTGACCGCCGTACTGATTCGATGCGACCTGCGCAATGATCTGCGTTGCGATATTGCAGGCAGTGGAAAAGCTGTGCGGCTTCTCGATCATTGTACCGGATACCACCGTACCGTTCTGCAGCATATCCGCCAGATTCACCAAACAGCAGTTGTGCATCGGCTCTGCGATATAGTCCAGATCATGCACATGGATGATACCCTCATCATGCGCAGCAATCACATCTGCCGGGAACAGGAAGCGGCGGCAGATGTCTCTGCTGACTTCGCCCGCCATATAGTCACGGAGCGTGCTGTTGATGATCGGGTTCTTGTTGGCATTCTCCTGTTTTGCCTCCTCATTGTTGCGTTCGAGCAGGCTCAGGATCTTGCCGTCCGTGGTGTTCATGCGGCGCTGCTGTTCATGCAGGAGACGATACTCGCTGTAATGCCGTGCAAGTTTGTACGCTTCGGCCTTGTCCAGTTCATCGAATACCATGTCCTGGACTTCTTCGACATGGACAGGTCTTGCAAGGGCGCTACAGCGTTTTTCTACATTACCGACAATGAATCCGATCACGGCATCGCTGATCTTGTCATCGACCTCTGCGTTTGCAGCTGTAATCGCAGCACGGATCTTTTCGCAGTCGTAGGGAACCTCACACCCGTTTCGTTTGATGATCTTCATGTCCCGTCACCCTCGCTCTCTTATCCTTGTCCTCCTGCATCGGACAGTCGCCGTCATACGGACAGCGTTTGCAGTTGTGGTAGTGGCACTTGCCGTCATGCTTTATGATCGAACTGATCCATATTGCGTGGATCAGGATAATGATCATCATGTAGGTAAGGCTCAGAATCGCTATCATCATAATTTCAATCCTCCATCTCTTTTTTCATTAGGCAATATCGTGTACGGCACCGTCCGGAGCAGAAGCGTTTTCGCCTGCCTGTTTTCGGCTGTATGATTTTCTCCCCGCATATGGGACAGCGCCCGTTCTGCTCACACCAGATCGGATAGTTCAGCCGCGTCAGTTCACCGGGACCGGCAAGACCGTGTGCTTTGCAAAAAAGCTGGACCTGATTGATCTTCAAGCCCAGCTCATTCGCGATCAGCCTGTAGCCGATGCCCTGCATTCGCATTGCCCTGATCTGTTCTTTTTGCGTTTCCGTCATATGTTATCACCTCGGAATCGCCGTTGTTTCGCAGTTTACGGTATCCACACGGGCTCCGCCAAGGCCGCATGAGTAAAATGCGGTTTGGTGATATAAACGTGCTGTTGTCACATTGTTTTGCGTGAAAAACCGCCGTTTTTCTATCCGATTTTTAACGAAACCCCGTATGTACACCGCTGCCGACAAAACCTGCGTCAGCATTTGGAAAAGCACGATAAATCAGCACTTTCGCTTTACCGTGCATTCCAGATCTCAATTTCTGTCTGGGTCCCGATTGACCGGGGGCCCTGCAATTTCGCGTTTTTTCACACGAGAGGGGCCGACGGTCTTCTGTTCGGTATCCCGCAGAGATTCCGACCCGCCCCCCGGGGCAGCCCCAGCCCGGACCCCGCCCCGTAGATCCACCCCTGAGTCGCAGTCAATACTTGTACTCAGGGGTGTGATCCTCATTTCGGGTCTTGATGCTGTGGTGACGGTGGCAGAGGCTCTGCCAGTTGCTCCGGTCCCAGAAGAGAACACTGTCTCCCCGGTGCGGTTTGATGTGATCGACATCGGTCGCCTTGACGTAGCGGCCTTGCTTCATGCACTCCACACACAGCGGATGTGTCTCAAGGTAACGCTTGCGGGCTCTGTTCCATGCCGTGCCGTAGCCTCGGCTGCCTGCTGACCTTGTGTCCTCCGGGTGGAGGGGATGGTGCTTTTCACAGTACTTCGTACCGTAGGAAACGAGTGCAGCACAGCCGGGATGCCGGCACGGTGTGTTCGGTCTGCTTGGCATGTTCTCTGCCTCCTTCCTGTGTTGATATTTGGTAAGGAGCGGTCAGCCCCGCAAATGGTGTGTTGGTCGGTCTGAACAACGCCCCTCATATACTGTCGTGGGAGAGGGCATTTTAGGGGTAACACTCAAATTTTTTTTTTCAGATTTTTTTATTTCTCCCACGGAAGCCCCGATTTTCCGAAGTGTCCGTAGGCAGAAACCTTGTTGTAATCCACATCCAGCAGACCGAGACTCTCGATGATACCTCTCGGCGTGAGGTCGTAGTTCTCACGAACGTACTGGTTAATAAACTCCGCATCCTGATGCTCCGTGCCGAAGGTCTCCACATATACGGATACAGGCTCGGCCACACCGATCGCATATGCGATCTGCACCTCTGCTTTATCCGCATATCCGGCACTGACGATATCCCGTGCAATTTTTCTC
>Ga0179935_1015400_pt1 | contig 22855 bp, 16 predicted proteins | sample AD_UKC057_sludge_FD_135920 | JGI IMG/M metagenome (GOLD analysis project Ga0179935, IMG submission 135920) | Active sludge microbial communities of municipal wastewater-treating anaerobic digesters from Illinois, USA - AD_UKC057_MetaT... | ecosystem: Engineered > Bioreactor > Anaerobic >... | reverse complement strand
TTCACGCAGACCGACTTCGCCGATCTGGGCACCCGGCAGTCTGTCGATGTCGCGCTCCACAGACTGCTTAACGAGGGACGGATTCGAAGGATCGCCAGAGGCTTGTACGATTACCCCAGGTACAGTGATCTCCTCGAGACGACGCTGGCGCCCGACTACGATCTCGCCGCGAGAGCCATCGCCCGGAGGCATGGCTGGCGCATCCAGATCTCCGGATCGGCTGCGCTGAACATCCTCGGGCTCTCGACCCAGGTCCCCGGCCGCCTCACCTACCTGTCCGACGGGCCGTCGCGGGAGTTCGTAATCAACGAGAACACGATCGAGTTCAGGCACTCATCGCTGAAGGAGTCCGGTTTCAGGATGCGGGAAAGCTTCCTGGTCGTTCAGGCGCTGAGAGCCCTCGGACCGGATCACGTCACCCCGGACGTGCTGGATCGGATAGGGAAATGGCTGGATCCGGCCCTCCGCCCGAAGATTCTCAGGGACACGAAAACCGCTGCCGGATGGATTCACCGGGCGATACGCGGAATCTGCGAAGGAGGAGCGCGTGGATAGGATCGCCGGACTCCCCGCGAGGGACCGCATGGACCTGTTCATGGAAACAGCCAGCCGGAAGGGAATGCTGCCGGTCGGCATCCTACCGTACATCTGACTGAATACTCCTGATACGAACAAGTGCTGGCCCGCTCTATGGAAGCTATCGACAGGCGGTGTCAAACCGAGATACCCTGTCTGATATGCCAGTCACGACTTCATGGGTGCTGCTGCTTCTTTCCAATAGAAAGACCTGCAAGCGCAAGGCTGGGATCGAACTCGGTCGATCCTGCATTTCTGGCAAGCCGATTGCTTCCCTTATGAGCATGTCCCACGGATATACGCAACACCGATGCTGTAAAGAGAGGTTGACTCACGCTGGAAACCTGTCGATACTCATGCAAATGTGCCCTGAGCATGGCTCGAGGCACTGACGGATTGGAGTCATGACCTACCGGAACATGATGCGCCGGCATCCGAAAGAAAAGGAATACCACACCCTGCATGGCCGCCCGCCGGACCCACTTCCCGGCAACCCCGCCGAGAAGCCGTTGCGGGAGTTTCTGGACCGGAACAACGAGAAGGTCTTCGGCGCATGACGACTTCCCGGTCACTCCCCACTTCTTCCGAGCTTCAAGTAAAAGGGAAGTTCACCGGCAGGCCTCTCCAGCTAAGACCCCTGCTTGATAACAGCCGGGTTGAAGAGACGCCGGACGGGATCATCACCTACTCCGGAATCGACGATTACAGCGGTGACATCTTCATCAGGAGGAGCGCTCTCGAACAGATAGACGGGAGCAGGCTCTTCTATCCGTGCAGCAATCTCGATCTGGATACGCCTCTGGCCTTGTTCACCCCGTTCGTTAGCGAGTTCGTGTTCGTGGATATCATTTTCGGCAGAGAGGAGCATCTCAGGCCCAGGGAGCCGGAAGATCCTGACAGACTCGACCTTGCCGCGCCAATGGTGGACATCTTCCCGAGGATGAAGGCCGCCTTCACTCCTATTGCTTCCGAATTGGCCGGCCCAGCGCGTGCAACGCTTCAAAAAGTCGTTGAGAGATATGTCCGCCGCTACAGGTCGCTCGAGTCTGTAGAGTATCCCGAGCTAGAACCGGCGACCATGACCGAGACCTACAGGCACAGGCATTCCAGAAGGCACATCAGGATTGTGAGGAGACGAGGCTTCGGTTTCACGACATTCAGAAAATACATCGACTCCATCGGGGTGTTCTTCTACCGAGGAGACAGCCTCGGTGAAGGCGGCAGCGGAAACCTCTGGCTCGCCCGCGACCATCTGCTGGAAATACTGAGCAAACTCCGTAACGGTGGCCTGATTGTCACGGATGGAACAAATCACGGGCGTGGAGAGGAATACCACCACGGATCGTGGGATAACCGTGATTACAGGAGCCTCTGGGCATTGACGAACAGTAATGCTGTCGAGAGTCCTGATCCCCTCCCGGATCCTTTCGTCGATCGCCTGGGAAACAGATTCGAGTGTGTCGGATATGCGGGGCGCGGCTACGGCCCGACTCTGATCTGGCAGGTGTGGAAACCGGATATCCAGCTGGCGGAAGAACCCGTGAAACAAGAGGTACGGAAACCATCGAAGAAAACCGGTAAACGGAAGAAATCCAAGTCGTTTCACTATAGACCCCTTTTAGGAAATGAAGGTGAATGATGCCCGAAGAAGCCGGCAATTACACATTCTCCTGCAGCGATGACGAGGAGAGACATTCGAAAAATACGTGGAAGCTCAGACAGGATATAAGGTCGAGGCAGGAACTGCTTCCGACATAAGCGTCCTCTGCGAAGAAGTTTGTGGTGCCAACCTCTGTATCGGCTACTATGATGAGCACTGTCCTGGTTCTACGAGATGCACGGCCAATGCACGGGAATCGCTCAACATACGAGTATGGGGGAGGACTCTTGATATCTGCCGGAAATGGTTAAATAGGAGCGATTTGCAAAGATATGAGCTGAGATAGAACCATCGATTGATCAGCCCGATGGGGACAGGGCGCTGGAAAACGAAACACTAGTTCTCTAGTTTTCTTAAGGCGTTAGATGAAGGTGAGGTTAGCCGCCAGCCACGAAGAGTGTGCGCATTGCCATGACGAGCAATCTGTGAGCCCATTCTCACGTTCAGGCATCAAAATCTCATGGGTTGCCCGGCGTCTCTACTCAAATACATCAATCAACTGCTTGCTGGAAAACGATCTCGGTCGATCCTTCATTTCTGGCAAGCCGATTGCTTCCCTTAGGAGCATGTCCCCTCGAGTGTACGCAACACCGATGCTGTAAAGAGAGGTTGACTCACGCTGGCAGCCTGTCGATACTCATACAAATGTGCCCTGAGCATGGCTCGAGGCACTGACGGATTGGAGCCATGACCTACCGGACCATGATGCGCCAGTATCCGGAAGCGGAATTCAGGCTCGAAGAAGCAGCCTGGCTCCAGCCTAAGAAATCCTCTCTGAAAACCATTGATGATCCCGGATCGCCGGATCGATCCTCTCCCTCACTATCCTGGAGAAACGGAGGAATCGAACAGGCATGACGATCTGGATCGGGATCACGGGCAACAACGCCAGGTCCGACTTCCTGACCAACATGGAACCCGACGATGTCAGCTTTTTGTGCCCTCGTTGCTCTTTCTCGATGAAGACTCGAATCTGGCTTTTCCCTCCTTGGAAGAACCACGACATCCGATACGTCTCTCTTCTCGTTTCGTTTGATAAAGAACCCGGACGATGAAGACAAAGGAGAACACAGCATGAAAAGTTTCGATCCAACAATTTTCACCGCACCAACGGCGAGACCTATGCCTGTTGTACTTGTTCTCGACATCAGCGGAAGCATGAGTGGCGCTAAGATCCGTAACCTGAACGATGCCGTGAAGAATATGCTGGACACATTCCGTGACAATGAGAACGGAGAGACTGAAATACATGTAGCGATCATCACATTTGGTGCAGAAGTAAGGTTGCATCAACCACTTGCTAGCGCAAGCCAGATAGCTTGGCATGACCTCTCTGCATCCGGTAGCACTCCACTCGGTACCGCGTGCAGGATGGCGAAGGCGATGATCGAAGACAGAGATGTTCTCCCGTCTCGCGCCTATCGCCCCACTGTGGTTCTGGTTTCGGATGGCCAACCGACAGATGACTGGAAGCAGCCCTTGGAGTCCTTCATCACCGAAGGTCGTTCCTCCAAATGTTTCCGTATGGCAATGGCCATTGGCGCCGACGCGGATGAGAAAGTTCTCGGAAAGTTCACCGAGGGTATGTCGTATCCCCTCTTCTATGCCGAGAATGCCGGGCAGTTACACGAGTTCTTCAAGCTTGTCACGATGACTGTCACGGTCCGTTCTGTTTCACAGGATAAGAATGCCATACCGGAATTTAGCACCATTGATGCGCATCCTGCTACGATTGAAGAAAGATCTGCCAAGCACGGGGGAAGCGGAAAGTCGGAAAAAGAAGCTGCTGACCACGATGAAGATACTGAGGAGGGATACTGGTGATTTTCGATCCGAGAAAGTTCACGGCTCCTGCTGCAAAATCCTTGCCGGTGTTCCTATTGCTCGATGTAAGTGGATCCATGAACGAGATCGTTGACCCGGAGAATGTCCGACGAACAGGAAAGACAGTGTTCAGCGACGGACAGTCATGGGAATTGGTCGAGGGCGGAGTCCCGAAGATCAAAGTCTTGAATGATGCTGTGGGGAAGATGATCGATTCGTTCTCGGCCGAGGAGAGGCTGGAGACCGAGTTTCTTGTTTCAATCATCGCCTTCGGCGACAACGTGATCGAACACCTCCCCCCGACTCGGGCCTCATCAGTAGTGTGGACGAACATGACCGCCGATGGCAGCACTTCCATGGGAGCTGCTTTCACGCACACCAAGAGAATGATAGAGGACAGGAGTATCGTTCCGTCCCGCTCATTCAGTCCAATAGTCGTCCTGGTTTCGGATGGGCAACCGACAGATGCATGGGAGCAGCCTCTGGATTCATTGATTTCTGAAGGTCGTTCCTCAAAATGTTGCTTCATGACCATGGGGATCGGCAAGAATGTCGACATGCAAGTTCTCGAGCACTTCATCTCGCGTACGCCAGAACTGAAAGGTGCAAATGGTATATCCATTCGCAACACCGTTTTTCTGGCGGAGGACGCTGACAGAATTTATGAGTTCTTCCGCATGGTTACCATGTCTGCAATTTCGTGGAGCAAGTCAAATTGTCCATATTTCATCCCGCTCCCATTGAAGACTGATACAGAAGAGGGAGGGTACTTGTAATGGCGCAGGTAATCGGAGATCCGGATGAACTTGAACGCTTCGCGCATTCCCTGCATCAATTCATTGATCTGCTCAATGATGCGGTGGGAAATCTGAACCATGCCTTCGCCGCGCTCGGAGAAACCTGGAAAGATGAAAAGCGGGCAAGGTTCGAGGAGGAGTTCGATGCGCTCGTGCGACAGTTGAAACAGTTCGATGCAAATGCTTCGGAACAGGTTCCGTACCTGATGGCACTAGCGGCACAACTACGCGACTATCTGCAGCATTAGGAGACCAGTCATGGCACAGGTTTCCGTTGGTCAGATCGAGAACCTCGAGGATCTCATAAAAGGGCTGGAATCCGTCCGCGAAGCGCTGGATGCGGCTTGTCGCGAGGAGATTGAAGCTGCAACGCGCCAGTGTGCGGAAGCGAAGGAAGAAGTTCAAATAAGCCAGAATATGCTGGAGCAGGCCCGTCAAGAGGAAAATGAGGCACAACATGCTTATGATGAAGCTCAACAGGATCTGAATCGTGCCGAGAAAGAGCTGAATGAGCTGTTGCTGGCAGGTACTATCGCTCTTGCTGTGGCAATAGGGGCTGCTGAAGCCGCAGTCCTGGTTGCAGCAGCAGTTGTCGCAAAAGCGCTGGCCGAACTTACTAAATGTACAGCCAATCGAAACCATCTAGAGCAGCGGGTTGATCTAGCGAAACAAGCATCGGCATCGGCTGAACAGGTATTGGACCAAGTCGGGCAGGAATGCACGATACGAATGAGTGAAGTCGAGAACTCTATCGATATCGGCAAGGCTCGTCTGTCAAACGCCTGCCGTACACTGAATGCTTACATGACCAACAATCAACCTCTTGCTCAATTCCACGAATGGCTACATTGGAATCCTCCCCAAGAGAAGGCGATCACTCCTGTCGTCATTCGAGACAGGCTGAACCTACTAGATGAGCAGCAGCAGTTATTTCAGGAATACCTGTACGAACGCAATCCTGCGTACCGGAACTTGGTGGACAAGTATCGCGGCGAATGGGCAACTGCCGATGGTGATGTGGAACGAAACATTGTCAGCCGTAAAGCCCGCATCCATTTAAGCGGCAAATACCAGGAACAGCTGGCTCAACATGCCTTGGCCCCGCTCGGTGGCAAGATCGAAACACAAGGGCGTACCTATGTTGGAGACAGCGGTAGGTATACCAAGATGGACCTATTGGTCAGGGACCTTCGTGTCCCGGTCATACTCGGCCGCGGCGAAAGCATGGCTGCACCGAGGGGAGGCTCGATGGCCTTCGAGGTTAAATCCGGCAAACCGGAGTATCTCTATAATCAAAAAGAACATATGCTTTTCCAGGCTGAGGGACACAAGCAAGCCGACTTGCATTGTACGCTCTGTTCTCGAGATATCCATGACCTGACTCCAGAAAAGGAGAAGGAACTGCGCGACGCCTTGCGTACAGCCGGATCGCCCTTAATAGGGATGCTGCCTTCAAAGAACGATATCGACCGATCATGCCTGGCTTTCATAAAACAAGATGGCAGGGTGATGTGAAATGAAGGTACGACTAGTTTTGATACCTCCAGATGATCTTTCGAGCATTTCGGACATGGTCGAACAGCTTCGCAAAGCCGTCGATAAGGGGGATATGGATGCCCTAGATACATCTACAGAAGAGTTGATTGCATCCACTGCAGCCATGATGATCCACGATCTCGACATCGAGGACTGGCGCAATATCATCGATGACTACAGGCTTCGTAAGGGGCAATCCGGAGCCGACTATCTGGTTCCGGTGGAGATGTATCACGAATACTTCCCAGGTTCTTCGGCAGATGCCGCAGTTCTTCAGATTCCATACGATGAACAGGAGTTCGATGGTGTTTGATGACGCACTGGGGATTCTCGAAAGAGCCACGGAATCTTTTAGAATCTGTGTGCGTGATGAATTCGGTGAGTCCATCATCAGAGAGATACTAGATCCGATTCGTGATCAGATTCGCTTGCTCTGCTCTCTACACGAGGACAGTGAACGGAGCTCGCTCCAGATCGATCAGATTCTCCGCGATGCTCGTTTGATCAACTCAGACTGATAACATGGCCCAATTCTCGAGCGACTCGGATATGAAAAATCACATTGCGAAGCTTACAACCATAGTATCAGGCTATTTCGATGGCTTGGCCATGATAGACCGCGAATTTGACGAAGCTTGCCAACGCCTGTCCAAGTCAATCGGCAACATACGTGGGATATACGCCAGGAACCGAGAGACTTCCGCGAGCGAACAAGTCATGGAAGCGGAGCTGCGCCAGAGATGTGCAGTGATAGAACAGGAACTGGCGGACATCGACAATAGGGTTGCCAGACTCGATCAAGGCATCTCAGCCGTTGAATCGTCAATCCAGGAATTAGGCAGGAACAAGGCGAGTCTCGAGCAGCAAATTCAGAATCGCTGGCTGATCGAGAGGATCATTTACCTGTTCATATTGGACAGAGACAAGCAGCAATACGAACAATTGCGAAAAGACCTCGACAGGAAGGCAGGCGACAAGGCTTCGCTCGAAGAAACCAAGCGCAGTTTTGAAACAAAGCGGATGCATCTGACGAAAAAAAGGGATTCTCTGCAGGCGTCCCTGAACAACACCCGAAAGAAACTACTCGCATTGATCACATCTGCAGCGAACAACGACGAGCAGTTGAAGCGCCTAGAAAAGGAAACCGGGGATGCTGAAGAAAGAAGAAGAAAGAGAAGTCAGAATCTTCTGAAGAGCATTTCTGCCGGATGGAACAGGGCATCGGACACGATCATACAGGATCTGGTCATAATTCGGCGACGTCAACCAGCCTTCGCTGATCTACAGGGAAACGATTCCTGTCTTTCCCATGAGATGCCACGTTACCTGTTCCTCGGCGAGAAAGAGATTTCATTCAAGCATCTTACATGCCTCATCCCGCACGGGATCGACTTCCCATTTGCTAAATCCCTTGTTTTGGCCAAGGAGAATCAGGCTCAACTGAGATTGTCACACCATCTTCTTCTCAGATTGATGCAGGCCATTCCGCCCGGGCAACTGGAGCTGACTCTCATCGATCCATTGAAACTCGGTCAGCTCTTTGCTCCATTTCTCCCGCTTCTGAAGACCGAACAGCTCATACCTCAACAGCATGTCCTGACACGTGACGATGAAATCGAAAAAGCACTCGCTAATCTGACAGACGAAACCGAGAACCTCATCCAGAACATATTCAAGGGGAGGATAACCGACTGGAGCGAATTCAACGAGGCAAATCGCGAGAACACTCTGCCCTATAAAGTAATCCTTCTGTACGATATCCCGGAGAAGATCTCGGATAAAAGCCTCTGGTATCTCGAGAGACTGATCGAAAATGGTCCAAGATGCGGTATATTGTCGATCCTAGCCGTGGACGACAGACGAATCGAAGATAAACGGTACACGGGTCTGCGCAATGTCCTGAAGCAATCTGCGCAACGCTTGGATGCGCTTCTTCCAGCCGAAGTAAGCCAGGAAAGCGGGATCTCGTACTCATACAGGACCGAAGAATGGCCGGAAGATGACAGACTTTGCCGGTTTCTCTCGATGCTAGCTGGTTGTTATGCGAAGACCGGTCGATTCAACAGATCGTTGTCAGAACTGTGGGTAAACTGCGGGAAGGGAAGTACTTCTGTCGGCGGGATCGACATACCCATAGGGTGGGATGCTTCGGGGGAGACAGTATCCCTTACGCTCGGTGCAACAAACTCGGAACATCATGTACTCCTGGCCGGCAAGACGGGGTCGGGCAAGTCCAACCTCCTCCATGTGCTGATACACTCGTTGTGCGAAAAGTATGCCCCACAGGAAATCGATCTCTATCTGCTCGATTACAAGGAATCGACCGAGTTCTCGATCTATGCAGATCCGATCCTTCCACAGATATGCCTGGTCGCCACCGAAAGTGATCCTGAATATGGAGTGACGGTTCTTAAACACTTGGTAGATGAGCTCGAAAGCAGGGCTCGGCTTTTCAAATCAGCGGGGGTGCGAGATTTTGCAGAATATAGAAAAGCCCGACGAACCCCATTGGCGCGAGTTCTTCTGATCATCGATGAATTCCAGGTCCTCTTCACAGAAGGGCGACAGGTTGCGGATTCGGTAGAGAAGCTGTTTGCACAGCTTCTGAAACAGGGGCGTTCCTTCGGTATCCATATACTCCTATCTACTCAGACACTAAAGGGCATCGATGCCATATCGCTCGGAGCACTTATCTCACAGTTGGGCTGCAGGATCGCGCTTGGTTGCAATCAGGAAGATTCCGCTCTAATCCTTAGTGCGAACAACACGGCTGCTGCTGAGTTGCGAAGCCCGCCTGAAGGGATCATCAACAATTCCAATGGAGCAAAATCAGGCAATATCCTTTTCATGATCCCTAAAGCCGAAAAGGAGTTCTGCTCCACCCACCAGAAGCAATTGTCGGAACGTGCAACGAAGCTCAATATCAGAAACAAGGCCCGGGTATTCGATGGGGCTAGGTTGCCCCAAATGCCATCTCAGATTGAGCTGAACATGGATAACAATCAATATAATGGGATTCTTCTGGGTGAAAAGCTTACCTACGATGCTGACGCGCTGTCGATTCCACTGGTAAAGAGACGATCGTTCAATGTGCTCTTCTGCGGTTTCAGCGATGTGATCCATAACGGACTGCTCGGATCGCTACTCACGAGCCTGGCTTCATCCGATGCTTTCGATGAGGTGGTCTACCTGGAAGCTCGAGGCGTCGATACCAGCGCGGTGGTCAAAGAGGCTGCATCCGGGCTGGGAGACAGGTTAAAGATCTTCGACGACATCAACAAGCTTCCTCTGCAGGAATTGTCGGACTCCATCGGTCTGCGTCGTGTTGCCCTCATTATCGATGGTCTGGACGGAGAAAAGACTCTTCATCTGGTTCAAACCTACGCGGCATCCCGGCCTGGACAGCAGGCAACCCCGGCCGACCTGTTAAAGCGCATTGCGGAAGAGGGTCCGGTGAAAGGCTCCTTTGTCTTTGCGTTCATCGAAAACTGGCGCCGAATCGCAGCATCCTGCAGGGATCTGCTCAACTCTTTTGAGATGCGCGTTGCCTTCTGTATGAACGAAGACGACGCAGGTGCCTTTGTCAGTGGCGGTAGTATCGGCAAATTCAGGGGAACGGAAAGACCAAATCGGGCGGTTTTCGTCAACCGCATGACAAGTGAAATCCACTGGTTCCGTCCCTACATACGTCAGACAGAGAAAACATGCTAGTCTACCTGGTCTGTGACACATCAGGCAGTATGGGAGAGCTGGGCAAGAACATGATCACCCGCGGCCTGGCGCGGGCGATCGAGCAGTATCTGAGGCTTGGATACGGCAGTGGAGAAGTCAAACTAATCTCATGGGGCAATGAGGCTCGCGTCATGGAATGGCATCCAGACCAGGAGTATCCGTCGGAGATGCTTAACGCCCGGGGCACAGCCAACGCGTTTTCTCTTGTCTCACTGTTCGGGACGTTACCTTCGGGTAAGGTAGTATTGCTCACAGATGGATCATGGGCCGAGAGTGACAAAAAAGAGTTGAAGCGTTGGAAGGAAAGCCTGCAACCCGGCACTCTCCGCATCATCAAGACAGGTGCGGATGCGAATCCCAGACTGAAGGGCAGGGATGTCTTCACCGCCGAGAACCTGTTTGCAGCACTGGATGGCTGGCTTGGAGACGGGACGAAATGAAGATATGGAGGAGTTTCGGCGCCAGTGTGACTGGCCCGGGCCATATCGCTGCCGGTAAGCCGAACCAGGATGCCTGGGCTTCTTTTCACCATGTCTGGGGAGACGGCCTTGTTGTTTCAGACGGACTTGGATCGAAGCCATTCTCCAACTTTGGCAGTCATGCAGCTTGTCTTGCTGTCGCTCACTCGCTATACAGGTTCAGAGAGGATACCGATTCAAATCGCTCAGTGCTGTCCGAGCTGATCAGGAACAAATGGATCTCCCTGCTTAAGCCGCTCACCCCCCGGGATTGTGCAGCTACCTGTCTGTTTGCCTATAGGATGAACGACGGGATGGTATTGATGGGCATGCTCGGCGATGGCTTGGTGGCTGCCTTGAGAGTAGATGGCTCAGTTATGTCACTGTCCGAGGACAAGTCTGAAGGGTTCTCCAACACTACGTCGGCTCTTTCGCCGCATACGACCTCGGCTGACTGGCAGTGGCTATCGGTGTCGGAAATGGAATGTCAGTCAGTCTTTCTATGCACCGATGGAGTCGCCGACGACCTTTCGGACAGAACTGGATTCATCAGGGGTTTCTACGACGCTAATCGGGAGCTTTCATCGATCTCGTCAGCCCGCCGCGCCCGTGATATGCTGAGGAACTGGCCCACGCCGAAGCATAGTGACGACAAGACTATTGCCTGCTTGTTCAAGGAGGAGATGATGGATGAGTAGGCATGATAGCCCCCGGCCGGAGAGTCCGTTGGTCGATGAGTACGACAACATCCATTTCCTTTCAGACGAACTGGCCCGCGGGGGACAGGGCGTGGTCTTCCGAACCAAGGATGCCGACCTGGCAATCAAGCAACCGCTCGATTCATTAGGAAATCCGGACAAGGCCTCGAATCTGAGGGAGCGTTTCAATAGCATCAGGCTTCTGCCTTTGCCCTCACGAATACCTATCTCCCTGCCACTCGCGAGTCTTCGAGATGAACCCGGCTATGTGATGCGTCTACTGAACGGAATGAAGCCATTCGAGGCGTTCGAAATGAACGGCACCATGCAGAAACGTCTGAACGAAGAATTGATGAACGGAAGCTTGAAATGCCCTGAATGGCTCGCGGGAATACCTGATCCTAAGTTCCGTCTGAGGCTTCTGCATTATTCGAAGACAGGTTCGACGCGGCGACGCCTCATCGCCCTGTCACGATGCGCCTCCATCCTCGCACGCCTGCACAGCTTCGGGCTGGTCTACGGCGATATTTCGCCTAAGAATGTCTTCGTCGGCGAAGGTGAATCGCCAGATGTATGGCTGATCGACGTTGACAATCTCAGGCTGGAGATGAGCAATCATGGGAGTTCGGTCTACACTCCTCATTATGGTGCGCCGGAGATAGTGCAAGGACTCGACCAGGCTCGTCCTCGCACGGACTGCTGGGCATTCTCGGTTCTGGCCTTTCAATTCCTGGCGCTCATTCATCCATTTATCGGCAGAAGAGTACTCGAGTCCGGAGACGAAGAAGGGGGCTGGGATGCAGATCCACCCTCGGCTGGTGGTATTCCCGCAGATTTAGATGAACAGGCCTATGCCGGTCTTCTACCCTTCATCGACGACGATAGCGATGATTCCAACGCAGCAGTCCTCGGTTCAGGTCTGCCGCGCGAACTCGTGATCACGCCTGGGATCCGCCGACTCTTCCAGGAGGCTTTCGTTAACGGCAGGAAACTGCCGCATCGACGCCCTTCGATGGGATTCTGGGCCTTGGAACTTGCAAAGGCTTTCGACCAGTCTTTACTCTGCCCCTGTTGCGAAATGAGCTACTTTGTGGACGATCATTCTTGCTGCCCCTACTGCGGTGAGCCCCGTCCTGCTTTCTTCCGGGCCATCACTCCCATCTGGAGGCTAACGATTCCCAGTCAAGTTCGTAAGTTCTCCTTGCCGCACAGGCTGTTCCATCCATTCTCCTTTGAGCACGCATACGACGGGGAGTACGAGGCAACACTGGATTACGGTAAAGGAAGTGCAGAGCCGCTCAGAGGCACGAATCCATTCCCGCCGGAGCTCTCGATCGAGTTCATAGAGGTGGCGAAATGAGGTTCTCGGACATACCGACCAGCATCCTGACGATACGCGTCAAGCGCACCGACTCGTACGATACTGCACTTGAAGAGCAGCCAGTCTTCTCAATTGTTCCCTGTCCTTCACGTCCTGGCGAGTTCGAAGTGGGTCTCAAAGGCTCGATGGCCATCTTCAAGCCCGTCAGAGATGTAGATGGGCGGCGCCTGAATGCCGAATTGCAGGGCGGGCGCGCCGTCAACATCGCGCAACTTGCCAACCCTGTGGCGGACGGAAGTATCGAAGTGCAGATCGCTTTGTTCACTGGAGAGTGTGTGCTGATGGGTGATGTCGATGTCGGCATCGATGAATACACGGAACGGAGATATGCAAAGCTGTTTAAAAGCGATATATCGAGAGAGAGGCCTTTCAATGCACTCACTGAAAAGTGCTGCTACACACATGGCGACAAACCCTACTTCTTCTTTCTGGCCGGCCCTGCGGTCGAGAGGATTCTGCGTACAGCGGTTGATGAGGCAGGAGATAGCTACGGTGAACATGATGATAGAGAAGACAGGGCTCCTGATGAGGGCTCAGACCCGGATGGTGACTCTGCCGATTCTGCTCCGGAATTGCCCGGCAACAGGCATGCGGCGACTCATAAGAACTCGATCTGTATCGTTGGTAAAGGATTCCGTTTTATCGCAACGGAGACTGTCCGCCCTGATGGGGATTCGATCTTCATCGTCAGCGGACTCACTAAAGCCAGCAATCAGCCTGATCGTGCGATCCATCTGGCAAGAGGGAGACTGACCTTCTCTGACTGGACCAAGACAGGCGGGATTCGAATCCTCGCCAAGGAACAGATGAGGGAGCTGGGGCAGGATGTAGGGAGCTATCTGAAGAAATGGGATGAATTTGTAAACATCGAGGGAGAACTCCTCCTTCAACACGCCAGGGAGTTTGGAGCCGTTCGGTACGACGGGATGATATCGCACCGTGATGGCAAGGTATCAGTCAGGATCGAGGATGCATCCGAATCTGCACTGAAGGCGCTCTCCAGGAAGCTGGTGGAATCTGTCGAGGTAATCGATGATATTCCTGAGTATCTGACTAATCCTGAGTTGACATTTGAGCAGTTCACTGGGAGCATCGAGAAGGAAGAACAGGATAAGGCCCTCTCAAAGGGAAAGAAAGGGAAGAAGGAGCAAAGACAGTATTACGACGTTGACGGTTTCGATCCTGAAACGAAAGAGCTAACCCTTTGGACAGAGAATCTTCCGACATCCGGTACGCTCATCCTCTCGTTGGTCGGGCAGATCGCGCAGATAAAACGACGGTTGTACGCACGTCGATCCATCCGCGAAGATCGTGCAGCTAACCCTCAGCTCAGGATTCTGCTTGATGAACGTTGCAAGTTGGAATCAATTCGTTCTCCAGGCAGGGTCAAACCACTCACGGCGTTTGTGGTCGGAAAGGTCTTTCCCGACAACCCACCCACAGAGATACAACGGAGCGCGATAGAGATAGCGCTGAACACTCCCGATATCGCTCTGATACAAGGGCCGCCCGGCACGGGCAAGACGACGGTCATTGCTGCAATCATCGAGCGCTTGAACGAATTGGCGGACAAACGCGGCTCGGGTATCAAGGGGAGTGTCCTTCTGACCGGGTTCCAGCATGATACAGTGGAAACTATGATTGGACGCCTATCGCTCAACGGGTTGCCCGTCCCGAAGTTCGGAGGACGCAGCGGACGCGGAGAAGATGACTACGATGCCTTCAGATACAAGCTTGATGAGTGGTGTGCATCTACAGCCATGGCTCTTCGTGAAAAGAATCCCCAACTGAAAGAAATCGAGCAGGAAGCAGGGATCAAGAACCTCTGCCTGCAGTATCTTGAAGCGCCGACACATGCGCTGGCACTCAGCCTTGCACAGGAAGTCTCCAAGCTCGGAATCCTCATCCTTGGCGAGGAATGTGCCCGACACGCCTCATATCTTGTTAAGAAGCTCTCTCAAAAGGAGCAACTCGGCGATGAGTCCGAAAAGCTGCTGATAGCGGTTCGCCAGTTGCGCCACCGACCGGAAAGCTTTGCCGACGATGGCCCTGAAAAAGCGGCTTTTGCGCTTGATGAACTGACTGATGTCCTTGAACCACACGAACGCGACTGTCTGGACAGGGCAAGCCTGTGGCGCGAAGAGGACGGTCCCCCGCCTTTCCTGGCTGAACTGGCGACTCTCAAGAAGAGGCTGCTCACACTATTAACCGCCCCCCCAGTCTTCCGGGTGGAGAAGCACGATGAAGAGGTTGTAGCCCTTGCGGAAGAGGCGATGAAGAGGATCAGGACAGCAGGTAGTTCGACCAGGGATAGGAGGACAGCCGCCTTATTCGAGTTCCTGACTGAACTCGAAAGCAACCCCAATGGCATGATAAATGCGGTATCAGACTATGCATATGCATTTGCCGCAACATGCCAGCAGAGCGTAGGTGGACTGATGCAGAAGCAGAAGGGAATACAGCGGGTCGAATCCGCAGAAGAATTCCAAAAGATAGAATATGAGTATGTGATAGTGGACGAAGCCGCACGAGTTACTCCACCCGATCTCATGATAGCAATGGCTCAGGGTAAACGAGTAATCCTGGTCGGCGACCATCGCCAGCTGCCGCATATAGTTGACAATGATGTACTCAGCAAGCTCGCCGGTGGCGCTGAAGAAGAGCTGCTGAAACGTGAGAGCGGAATCGAGCGCGATGAGGAGAACTGGTCGAGAATCAGTCTCTTCGAGCACATGTTCATCAACAGGCTGCCCGCACTGGAAAAGGATGATGGCATACCTCGACGCGTCACTCTCGATACGCAGTATCGCATGCATCCGACGCTGGGCGATTTCGTCAGCCGTAACTTCTACCAGCGTTTCGACAAATCTGAAGCGTTCAGATCCGGAAGACCGGCAAGCGATTTTGCCCATGCCCTGCCGGGAACCGGTGGGAAACCGGCGATCTGGCTCGATGTCCCGGGAGGGATGGGTATGCAGAGGCGTAGCGGCACTAGTTTGATCCGCCTCGCCGAAGCCATCGCCATCACCAGCCAGTTGCGCGAGTGGATGGAGTCAGAGGAAGGACATGCTCTTTCGTTCGGTGTGATCTCGTTCTACAAGGACCAATCCGAGCTTATCAAGCGGCATTTAGGAAAAGTCCCGCCGGACGAGCAGCGAAGGCTGCGCATCGGAACAGTGGACTCTTTTCAAGGGATGGAGTTCGATGTGGTCTTTCTGTCCATGGTCAGATCCATGCCGGATGGATGGGAAGCCTGTTCCGATAATGAGGAACTCCAGGCTCGTAGGCTTTTCGGACACCTCTGCCTTTACAACCGCCTGAATGTCGCCATGAGCCGGCAGAAGAAGCTGCTCGTGGTGGCCGGCGATTCGGGTTTGTTGAGCACCGAGCTTGCAGCCAGGCATATCCCCGGATTGGTCAATTTCTATCTGCTCTGTCGAACAGAGGGAAGAGTCCTGCCATGTCACTGATGCTGCTCGACTACGGCAAGCACAATCCTTATGGAGAAATTGTCGGCAAAGAGCGCCACATCGCCTGGCCCGTGAACGCTTACCGTGTGACCTTGCCAATGATACAGAAAGACTCCGAGCTTCTAAACCCATTCGAGCAAGTCATCCTGAAGCTGATTGACGCAGGCGGTCCGACGGAGGCGGAACTGCTGGCGGCGGAGACATGCATGCCTCCAGATCTCGTTAAGTGTGTACTTCTTCGCCTTCGCGACGAGGCGTATATCGACGAATACAACCGGATCATCATTGAGAAGCGCGACAAATGGAGCCCTGATCAAGAAAGCCGACAAAGCATTGTTACAGCGGTTCTTTTCCGGGAGCTTTCAAGCGGCAGAATTCTTCCGTTCCTGCATATGCTGAATAGCGACAACCCGCTAAGGCTGAAGGAGAATAACGGACAAACAAAGCGCCGTATCCGTTCGGATCACACCCAAGTAATGAAGCATCCGGGAGCTCGGGACGTCATATCTGCGTTGCGCGGTATGTTGAAGCGATCGAAAGCTTTCGGCAAGGAAACCCTGCTGCCATCTGTCCGTCAGATCACTATCGCCACTCCACCCGAACCATATCTGCTCGATTGTTCAATTGCTATTCTGAAGAGTGACGGAGAGTTCCGTATCGCGGACCCTTTCGGCAACGGTTTCTCACTGGTGCTGGAAAGCGCATTCAGACGGCTGCTGGAACGGGATGATGATTTGGGCAGATGGATGACCGACTGGCGTAAAAGCTTGTCGAACCCTGTTCAGGAAAGTCGAATCCCATTAAAGAAAGAACCCTATGACAATGATATCAATCGCGACCGCTATCCTGAGCTGATATCCTCCCTGAACAAACACATCAACCTTTCACCGCACCGTTCCATCGAGCAACTCCACGGCATCAACGAGTGGGCTCTCTTCTACGCCTGTGTCGAACGCTCGTATGATCCCGCGATTCGTAAGCTTAAACTGACGAGTCAATCCGAGCACCCGATCATACTAAGGAACGCTGCGGATAAGCTTTCACTTACGCTGCCACCGCAGGGGCTTTTCGCTATCAGAGAAGGGAAGATCAACAATTTCCTCAAAGGGAAGGCCGAGTTGGAAACTGTTTTGAGTCTGTCTCTGCTGATAGCGGAAGCCGACTCCAATCATCCACTCCGCAGAATAGCATCCGTGTATCCCGACTTTATAGAACGCCTGATCAACATCAAGAAGAAACGGGACGAATCCGCTCATGGAGCAAATGGTGTTCGTCGAAAGGATGTAGAGTTATCTGATGAGCCGTTTACCCGCGATGTGGTTAGGTGTCTCTTGCGCGGTATCACTTTTGACGAATCAATCGAGGATGAATCAACCGAGGAGGAATCAGTCAGGGAATATGCTGCGGATCTGTTGCTGGATGCCCGCACTGGAATTCAAGGCGAATTCGGGTATGAGCGGTACAATCAGATGGGGATCAATCTTCAGGATCGACTGATAGATGCTGAAAGGTTCTGGTTGAGATGCAGGGATGATGACGACTCGCTGGTCTTTGTCTGCAATCTATACGCGGCCTTGCAGATTGCCTTCCGTCGGATTCTCTACGGTGCGATGCCGCCCGATATCGCTGAATCGGATTATCTGACAACAGCAGAACGTATTGCTGCCGAACATGGATTCGGTGATCTGCCGGAATGCCTGCGAACCTCAAAGCGTATCGCGATTCGAGAAACACTCCTCGGGAATGACCAGACCCTTCAATCCTGTCTGATAGCGTTTCTGTTGGTTTCAGATTCAGAGGTTCTGTCCGCGATCTCGGAGGTTCATCCATCGTTCATCGCTGATGTGGCCAGATTGATCGATCTTCGTGGACACGGCAACGAGTCGATACCGCTCAAAAGAGAAATGGTTCGCGATTTGCGAAGGGCGGTCTACACAATCATTTCAACATTACAGGAGTATTGACATGTCATTCTTTGAAAATAGCGAAAGAGAACTCAATAAGATTGCCAAAGATCTGGACAAGAAGCAGACCGAGCTCAGCAACCTCGAGAAATCAGTGGATTCTGCAAGGTCGAGTCTTCAACATGAACAGAAATTACTCTATGAGGCCAAAGAACAATTCGAAGAAGAAAGAGCGACTTATCGCGACCAGGTGAAGAAAGAACAGGAAAGAATTGCATCAGAATCTGCGGTATTGGAAAACCGTCGTCTCGAACTTGTCAAACTAGAGGCTGAAGCAGTAAACGGTTTTATAGAGAAACAACGGGAGAGCTTCGAAGTAATCGAGAAACGCCTGACCGAACTGGACGCCCGTCAAAAACAGTTGAACGATGCTGCTGCTGATTTGGCTGGAAAGTACCAAGAACTACATTCGTCCGAGGCCAAAATCGCCGAACGAGAACTTGCAGTAACCGAGCGTGAACAGAAGGCCAATGACGGTTTTACGGAGGATAGAGCAGCCTTTGAATCAAAATTACGTGACGAACGAGCCCGGCAGGAAGCGCAACTGGAAGCCTATCGTGCCGAACGCCTTTCTATTATGGAACAGGATATTGCCAGCCTCAGAAAACAACGCTTTGAAGCCTTGGAACAAGAAGAAACGAGTGAACGAGAAAGTTTCAAGACTCGTTTAGAGAATGAGCGCCAGGAATCAGCCAGACACTGGGAATCCATGCGCAAGCAGATGGAAAACGAACATGCCGAGCTCGAAAGGCAAAAGGGAGCCCTTCGTGCCTTGCAGAGCGAGATTGAAGGCCGTCAAGCAGAGCTGGAGGCCAATGAAAGAATGCTTGAACGCAAGGAGCAGCGCTCGGAAATGCTCTGGCAGAAGCGTAACGAAGAGCTGACGGATGAAGTATCATCCCGTATTGACGAAGAACGAAGGGTGATGGAAGCAGACAAGCGGTCGTTAAAGGATGAGATCTCCTTGCTTCGTGAAAGCCTCCGCACTCAGGAGGGACTTATAGGTGCATTCGAGCAGCTCAGGCAGCAACTCGGCGACCGGGACCCTGCAGAAATAATCCGCGATTTAAACAGCAAGAGCGATGAGCTATCGCGGCTTAGCGAGCAACTTGCCACCCGTCCAACCGAAGAGATGCGTCAGCGCTATCAAGAGCTGGAGGAACAGGCGAGGCGTCATAAAGCCGAAGCCGAAGAACTGAGGAATAGAATCGAAAAAGATGCTGAACTAGTATCGAACGCCAAAGACCTTCAACGGAAGAATAACGAACTTGATTCGGACAACAGGATACTTAAACAGATGGCCGACAGGTTGGAGGGCGCAGCAAACGAGGCGCAGGCTGAACTCAAACGCCTCCGTGCGGCATATGAGCGACCAGCAGAAGTCGAAGCCCGATACAAGGAGATCGAGCTTCCATACATAAAGGCGGAAAAGGTCGGACAACCTAGGAAGGACGAGAATATCGACGAAATAATGTGGCTGACGGGAGTCGCGAATGCGTGTGATGACTATGGGCTCCACTTCCATCCAAGAATACTGAAGGCTTTCCATACAGCTCTGAAAACCGCAGAATGGTCGCCTCTCACTATTCTCGCCGGAGTATCCGGCACCGGCAAATCCGAACTGCCCAGACTATACTCGCATTTCGGCGGATTGATCTACGAGCCGCTATCCGTTCAGCCCAACTGGGATTCCCAGGAATCCATGCTCGGCTTCTTCAACTCGATAGACAACAAGTTCGACGCTCAGCCGGTGCTTAGGTTCCTCACCCAGAGCCAGAAGAAGTGGATCGAAGGAACCGCAACCACGGAGGGCTATCCTGGTCTGCGGGATGCCCTCTGCCTGATCCTCCTTGATGAGATGAACCTGGCACATCCGGAACTCTACTTTGCCGAGTTTCTGAGCAAGCTCGAATCAAGAAGAGGCATGAAGGGATCGGATGTGCCATTCCTTCCGGTGAAGATCGGTGCAGGCATGCCAGCATATCAACTCCCTCTCGGTCGAAATGTCCTCTGGGCGGGGACCATGAATCAGGATGAAACAACCAAGTCGCTTTCCGACAAGGTTCTGGACCGATCCATCATCATCTACTTCCCGCGCCCTACACAACTCAAACGTCGATTGAAACTGGTTGCGCTCGACGAGAAGAACCGCGGGCCACTGCTGCATAAGGGGTCATGGCAAGCCTGGCTGGTACAGGGCAGTCCGTTCTCGGACGAGGAGATCAAACCCTACAAACAGTTCGTAGAAGGGATGAACCAGGCTCTCTCGGTTGCAGGACGGGCAATCGGGCATCGAGTCTGGCAGTCCGTCGAATATTACATGGCGAACTATCCCGATGTCCGAGCTGCTCAGAGAACTGGTGACAGGAACAAGCTTGACAATGCGCTACATGTAGCCTTCGAAGACCAGCTCGTCCAGAAGATCATGCCCAAGCTTCGCGGCATCGATACCCGTGGAAAAAGTTTGACCGACTGCCTGGAGAAGATTCGTGTCCAGATCAACGATGGTATCGACGGGAAGTATTTCAATCTTAATAGAGATTTCGAACTCGCCTGCGAACTCGGCTATGGACAGTTCATCTGGCAGTCGGCCAACTACTTGACCGACGACACCGAGCCTCCCATGCCCTCTTCGGCAAAAGCCGCTCCGACGGAAGTGGATCCGGCGCAGGACTCAGATCATCCAGCCGGTTTGATGCCAGAGAATCCGAGCATGGAGACGAAGTGAAAGAACCCGATCAGGGCGAAATACACGAACATCTCGCCCGGGAGAATGATACCCGGAAATGACACTGAGAGAACTCTACCGCTCGGCAGGTACGGCAGGAGCAGAAGGCGATTCTGCCCGTGAACTGCTCGAGCAGACACACTGGTTTACGATCAACGCCGATTTCGACCCCAGGACAGGGGAAGCCCTTCCTCAATCGCTGTCTTCGTTCCTTGCCCGGATCGCCGATCGGAAGCCGCCCGGTGTGATCCATGACCGTGTATACCGGATCACGGAGTTCGCCCGTCCGGCCGTAAAACGGCTACTGCGTCAGAAAAACGAGAGTCCGCAGCGCGACCATGCGCGACTTCACGTCCGTGCTGTGAGAGAGATAGATGCAGGCAGTTTCATTAAACTCAGCAAGCGCCCGGGCCGCAACATACGCGAGAAGCTGGCCGGCAATCCCTATCTCGAAGCTGTTCGTCGGTTTCAGTCAGTGGATCTCCCGGAGAATCGTCTGTTCAAGGCATATGTCACTGAGTTGGCGGAGCTGCTCGAGATGCGTCAGGATTTGCTGGACGAGCCGGAAGACGAACTGCTCCCCCTGATCCGGTCATGGCTCATGTCAGACGAATCCAAGGTTATCGCCCGCTGGGAGAACCTGCCGCCGAACAACACACTCCTTTCCCACAGAGACTACGGTCTCGTTTGGAAAGCCTGGCGACGACTGCAGATGCTCGATGACGATATAGCATGTGATCTGGCACGGCTGCCCGAAAGACGCGACACGATGAATCGCTGGATCGATTACGGTCGTATGTTTAAGGAAGGCAATTATCTTGTCGCGGATATGCCGGTTCTCTTTGATTATGATAAGTTCACAATTCGTTCATGGAGCCCTGACCTGGTAGTTCAGAGGTCGGCACAAAGGATTGTCAGATCACATAAAAAGAGAGTCATTCGAAAAGCTGCATGTCTCGACCTGTCTGAGATCCGCCCTGCTTTCGCGGACGATGCAGATGGCTTTTACGTTCTGACTGAGACTTTCGTGTGGCAGCGGTGGAAGAATGAAAAGGATACCTTCGACATCACCCTCTTTGATTCTGACGCCGCTTATCTCCATCCGGACGCCAGCACGATCGATTGCTCGGATCTCTTCTTTGCTACCGATACTGCCACAGACAACTTTGAACGTGCCGCTCGAGCCTTCGCAGATCGATTGCGCGAAACCTTCGAGGACGATAAGCTCATCTGGCTGGTACCGGACGCACTGAATGACTTCGAGCTGGAAATCATCCGTCGAAACCTCAATGCTCGGTTCCCTGGCGCTGAACCGCTCCCGCGAAGCGTTGCTGCCGTATTTGAGAAGGTCGATTACAGCAGGATCACCAAAGATGGATATCCCATCGTAGTGGTCGATACCACCGGGGGAAAAACCTGTGTCACCAAACTGATCGCAAGGTTTGACGCCAGTCTGGAGAAACGATCTCCCGAAACCAGAGGGTACTACTGGGAGCGGTACCCCCCGGTGATCCTATCGAAACTAGATATGGGGGGAGAAGACCGTCGATATGACATGAGAACAGTGAGCAACGACCGCAGGTGGAGGGACAGCGCCCCCCCAGAACAGTCACAAATTGTTGATCAGCAACGCTTGAGGGAAGATCGACGGATTGGGCGATTCGCGTTCTGCATCAATCTTTCGCGCAGCCCGGTTGCTGGTGGAATGCGTTTTCATGCCATGCAGGCAGGCGCCGGAAACATACCCCTTTGGAGAGACCGTATCCCCGAGCTTTCAATAAAGGGGATTAAAGACGGTTATCTTCAGCGCTTTCCCTTGGTCTCTCGCGGCACAACTGTCAAACCTATCCGTGGTCAATCCGTACAGATACCTATCGACGCAAAATTTCCACTTCCCGCTGGGAGGCGGTTCTATCAGTTTCCCTTGTTCCAGGGTGAGAGCGATGCCGAACTCAGATACTCCGCCCGCCTCGATTCGCCCGCTTTTCCTCTTATGACTGACACTGAATGTAAACTCATTCTCACCTTTCA